>PPYF01102322.1_pt1 | contig 269686 bp, 287 predicted proteins | sample 1559871 | NCBI WGS metagenome assembly PPYF01 (sample SAMN08240021, study PRJNA423297) | Human gut metagenome, whole genome shotgun sequencing project. | reverse complement strand
ACGGCGTAGTTGTTGTAGCAGCTATCGTAATTATGATTATTGTTGTTTTAGCAACTCCGCTGGGTAACAAAATCAGAGACGGTATCGTCGAAACAGTTACAAAATTAACTGACAAGATGAAAGAAGGATTAGCTGTACAGGATGGCAGCGGTTTATAAAATATAAAAAATCTGCGGCACTCTACTATAAGTATGCAGTGGAGTGCCATTTATAGGACAAAAATTAAAAGGAGAAATATCAAATGAAAGCATTTTTGGAAGAATATGGTGTAGTTGTTGTAGCTGCAATCGTAATTATGATTATTGTTGTTTTAGCAACTCCGCTGGGTAACAAAATTCGTGATGGTATCGTTGAAACAGTCACAAAGTTAACTGAAAAAATGAAAACTGGTCTTGCAGTACAGGATGGCAGTGCATTATCACCGGGAATTGGTGGCTGATTACTTTAAAGGTGGTTTAACCCCACAATATATATTTGGATAAAACATAGGGGTAAGAAAATTTCTTACTCCTTTTTTTTCTAAAAGCGAAAGGAGGCGCAGGGTATTTATTATTCTGCAAAGCTTAGATGAAAATATCAAAAGATGTTTGGAACTTCAAAGAAGAAAATTTCGGACCGCTGCTTCCTTATATTAAGGACTCTAACATTACCGATATAAATTATAACGGAACAGACGTGTGGGTGGAAGATCTGAGTAAAGGCGTTTATAAAACTCCCGTAGAGTTATCGGAGGAATTTGTAAATCAGTTTTGTGTCCGTATTTCTAACGTTGTCAGCGAACAGTTCAACAAAGCAAATAACGTACTGGAAGCGGAAACAGATGTCTTGCGTATCTCTATTATCCACCCCAGTGTAACAAATACCGGATGCGCAATTTCTATCCGAAAAACACCGGCTGTAAGGCGTCTGACAGAAGAGAAAATGATTGATGAACATTATTGCAGCCGTGAAATTTTAACTCTGTTAAAAAATTGTATTCGGGCAAAAATGAATTTTGTCTTTTGTGGAACACCGGGTGCCGGAAAAACTGAATTATTAAAGTTTTTAACCCAGTATATTCCATTACATGAAAAAGTAATGACGATTGAAGATAACTTAGAAATTCATTACAAGCAAATAAATGAAAATTCCAACTGTGTTGAGTTAAAAGTTGATGATAATTTTTCCTACACAAAAGCAATTAAAACAGCTTTGAGACAAAATCCCCAGTGGGTACTGTTGTCCGAAGCTCGTTCCGTAGAAGTGAAATATTTGCTTGAATGTTTCTCCACGGGTCTGCATGGATTAACAACACTACATACAGATGATACCCGTAAAATTCCTGACCGTATACAGAACATGATGCAGGACTCCTATGCAGCAGAACGATTGGAGAACGATATTTATAGTTTTATCAATGTAGGAGTATTGCTTCGAAAAAAAGTTATTGACAAACGTATTATTCGCAGTGTCGATCAGATTTGTTTCTTTGACCGTGTGGGAGATACGAATAAATTTGTTCTGGCAGTAGAAGACGGCAAATTAGTCGATAAAGAAATGACTGAAAATATACAAAAAAAATTTGAATGGATGGGAATTAAAGATCCATTTAGTGAAAGGAGATAAAGATGAATAAAATAAAAGACGTTTTTTCTTATTTTAATCCTAAGCTTTTTAAGCAGGAAATTCATCGTTACAATGCGGACATTAGCGCAGGACAATTTTTAAAATTTCTCTTATTAAGCTATGTGGGTTTAATTCTGTTCATGATAATTTTTAAACTAAAACTTCTATACATGATTACGATTTTGGTTTTAGCCACTCTGTTCATGCCGAGTGTGTTTATTATGAACCTGAAAAACATATATGAAATTCATAAGTTTGAAAGTGTAAATTCTTATTTGGAACAGCTATTGTATTCTTTTCGAAGACAGCCGAAAATTTTAACTGCGTTGCAGGATACATTACTTTTGTTTCAGGAAGAAGAAAACAAGGAGCTCCGTGAGGCAATCGAAAATGCAATCCAGCATATCCAAAATGCTACCGGAACTGGTGATGTTTATGAAGAAGCTTTAGCAATTATTGAAAAAGATTTCGGCTGTAAACGTATGCTTAAAATTCATAGTTTTTTACGTCAAGTAGAAAGCGCCGGCGGAAACATTGATGAGTCCATTGATATTCTGTTACTGGATAGAAACCTGTGGGTAGACCGTATTACTGGGTTAATTATGGATAAGAAAAAAGTAAAAGTAAATGTAACGATTGCAATCGGCTTATCCTTTGTTATTACTGCAATTAGTCTGTACATGATTCCACAGACTTTCGGTATTGTTGAAATGATGCCATCTCAGCTTAGTACAACGATTGTATTCCTGCTGAACGGCTTAATCTGGTATGCGGTGCAGAAAACCCTTTCCGGTAGTTTATTGGCAGCAGACCGTGACAAACCCTTTTCAGAAATGCAGAAAGCTTATAATGTAGTCATGCACGATGAAGGAAAAAAGAAAGAAAAAACTTTTCTTTTAATAGGAGCTATGTTCGGTGTTACAGGTGCAATTCTCACATTTGTATCTAATCCTATGGTAGGATTACCGATTGCGGCTTTTGGAGTAATTGTAGGAACACAGCCTAAACGAATGTATAAAAGTTATCGAAAGAAGCTTCGAAAAGAAGTAGAAAAAGCTTTCCCAGACTGGTTATTGGGTGTCTCCTTACAGCTGCAAACCGATAATGTACAGGTATCTATCATGAAATCTATTCCAAGTGCTCCTGAACTGCTGCAAGAAGAATTGATTAAGTTACAGGAAAATTTAGAAAAGTATCCGGATGCGCTAGAGCCTTATTTGGATTTCTTTAAGGTATTACAGATTTCAGAAATTTCGTCTGCAATGAAAATGTTATATGGGCTTTCCACCTTTGGCTCTGAAGACTCTCAGGAACAAATTAAAGCCCTAGTAAATCGCAACACCATGATTATGGACCGTGCTGAAAAACTTCGCATGGAGGATGAATTAGCCGGCGTTACATTCTCCATGTTAGCGCCTATGATTACAGGTACAATCAAAATGGTTGTGGACTTAGCCTTAGTTATGACCTATGTATTATCAACAGTCCAGTATTTGGAATAGGAGGTTATGCTATGCAGGAAATTATTGAAGAATATGGTGCAACTATAGCAATAGCTCTTTTTGCATTAGCAATTTTATTAGGTATGATAGCTGTGCTTTTTAAGGTTGCATAAGGAGGAATTTGAGTATGAAAGAAATGATTGAAGAATACGGTATGTTTATCGCTGCTGGAATTGGTGGTGCAGTAATCGTAGGAATTCTTGCAATGGTTCTTATTCCAGATAGTCCGATCAATGAGTTGCTAATGGCAACCATGCCATAATAATACGCCATCTAACATTTTTACGGTTAGATGGCTTTTGCTTTGCAGAAATAATCTACCATATTATATAGAAGAAACAGAAAGGGGTTGAGTGAAATGTTTTTTGTTGATATTTTACGTGGTCCACCACAATTTTAGATTACTTCAATTTGTACTATGACAATTAAATAACTAAAGGAGAGACGATTATGAAAAATTGGAAGCGATTCATAGCAGCATGTTTGTCGGTGACGATGATAGCATCCACGCCTTTGACTACTTTTGCTGAGTCTTCGGTTTCTGTAGAACAACTTATGTTGCAAAAAAGCAAAGAAGTCCCAACACCAGAAGAAAAGACGCAAGAAACAGAGTTTGAAAAAATTCTGACTAACAAAACACCCTATGAATATTTTGCAAAATTAAAAAAACAGCAAAATATTCTGGACACCTTAAAGGATGAAGAACTTTTTCAGTTAAAGGAACTGATGAAATATGCGTATATTCATGAGTCAAGTTCAGAAAATCGTCAGTCCTTAGATGCATATATGCTTATTCTTGAAACGTGGAAAAAAAGAGATATACAATATGAAGAAAAAGTAGAAAAAGCTTTAGTACAGGAAGGGATAGAAAAAAGTTCAATTTACGAGACTGAATATGACAAAGAGAAGAAAGTAATTGATGTTTCTTCCTATCTGGATTATCTAAGTACGATAAAGAAATTTGATGTACCAAAGTATATGCAACTGCTTACCGGTTTGGAAAAAGCAAAGACAGATGAAGATCTGGAAAAAGCAAAATCTGCTTTTAAGGATTTTGAGGAGCAAGTGTATGGTTTTAAGGAGCAGGAGCAGGTAGGAGATAACACGAAAGTTCCAAATGAGGAAAAAACACCTGAAAAAGAAAAACCATCCAGCAAAAATCAGAATGAAGATGCTAAACAGGAAAGTCCAAAGGAAGAAAAAGGATCTGAGGAAAAAGCTATTGACAAGTTATTGGAAGATGGACAGTATATCAAAGTTTACTATCTTATTTATGATGGAGAAGAAGAGAATGTATTTTCTAACTTTGTTGTACATTCACCTTATGAGATCTTGGAAGATGGAACTCTTCGTGCTGTAATCAATGCACATCCTGATATCTTCGATTACAATAATGGCGGAAAAATTTTGATTGATGTGGATATCAACCGTGGTATGCATGAGGGTATGCAGATCCCAATTACAGAAGAATGTGTATACAATGAAGAAAAAGGATATGTAGATATCCCAGCTCAACATGCAAAAAAAGATTTAACGGTTACTGTTTGGCAGGCAAGAGATTCTAAATTCTATAAAGGACTTATGGATGAAGTTAAACCACAAGAGGATAGAACAGGTATTTCAACATACGGTATCTTTAATGATTTCTTCCCTAGTGGAACAATTCCAAAAGATTTTGCAGCTAAAGGTTGTAATATTATAGAATTAAATGCCAGCATTGACTCTGTTAGTGTAGGACAACAATGGAATGCTACTGGTACAACCTGGTATATTGCCAATAAGTATAATGATGATAGTTATATTTGGTCTGATGTAGCAGGGGCCTATCAATATGATGCTGATTTTTCTCAAGGACAGATTATTAACATTACCAGTTGTGATAATCCAATATTTAATAATATCGGTGGAGCTGGTCCAGAAGGAAAAAATTGGATCTTTACAGGTTGTTTGTCAAGTGTAAATAACACCTTTGCCGGTGTTCCTGTTATCACTGATATGGATATTGAATGTATTGCCAAAGATGGAGACTATGCAACTTTCTTCATGAGAGCTAGATGTAAAAGCCCTAAAGGTAAAGCTGCTCAAACAGTAGGTGGATTTTTTAAAGCCAAAATGAAAAACACCTATACTATGACATATGATGGTAATGGTGGACTTTATGGTAGTAGTTCTACTTGGAGTGAAGAGGTTGTATATAAAACAGATTATACAACCTGGGATAATTTCTTTACAAGACCAGGCTACACTTTTACAGGTTGGAATACAAAACCTGATGGAAGCGGTGATGATTGGACACCATATATCGGTAAACCTTGGAATTGGTGGTACACTTGGGATGTAACTCTTTACGCTCAATGGAAGCCCAATGTTCTTACTATAGATTATTATAGTAATGGTGGTGTCTGGACTGGAATGAATTCAGAGAATTCTGTTGCTGGTAAAAACCAATATATCACGTCTTATGATTATTATTATGATAAAGTAGATAGCCATTGGAATTATAGTTCACTAGGCTTAACCAAAGAAGGACATGATAATACAGGGTATTGGGGTACAACAACAACAGGCGGCAAATTAGTCCATGAAGATGATCCCCTCACTGGTAAACAAATGGCCGAAAAATATGGTCTTGATTTAAGCACTGGTAGCAAAAACCTATTAGTTTATGCTCAATGGACACCTAAGAACGTTTCAAATACTATTGGTCATTATTTATGGGGGTTCAAAAATGGAGAAGGTCCTGATAGTAATGGCAGTTCTTTTCATATAAAGAATACGAATTTTGATGCAAAATATAACGGTTCTTTTGTTATGGACAGTAGTAGAAATATTGATATACCTAATGGTTACTGTTCCAATGGTAAATTTGGTACATCTGCTATTGATGGGAGTTGGAAATCTTACCCTTTAGGAACTAAAGTTACTCAAACGCCAAATTCTATGTTTTTTGAGTATGACTACGATCCTATTAATTACAGTATCACCTATAACTTAAACGGAGGTACAAATAATTCTTCTAACCCAACTTCCTACAATGTTCTGTATGGGAAGTCCTTATCTAATCCAACAAAACCGGGTTATGTTTTCAAAGGGTGGGAAGAGAATTTATTTGTTGACTCAAGAGTTGTGCCTGAAGAAGGCAGTTCAAAAAGTGGTAGTACACATACCTTTGTGAACACAACCTCTGGAAATACCTTTAGTAATAGTAAAATTCAGATCTGGGATCGTGAATATAAAAGTTTTATTACAGAGCCTGCTAATGGAAAAAATGGGAAAGTAGAAGTTAAATACACACATAATCTTGAAACAGGTACCTACGCAATACGATTTGGAGCAAATGGTTCAACAGATGACTCATGTTCTCATTTGATGAATGTATACTTTGAAAAAGGGAAAACGTATACCATCAGCTATGACAGTTCCGTAACAAGTTCTAAAGTTGTAATGAGCAACATTAAAATTCTTGATAGCAATGTTACAGGAATTAATGCTGGGAAAAACGCAACTTTTAGCAGTGCAGATCAATTATATTCTGAGTTAGCAAAACGTAAAGTCGAAAATGTGGTCCTTACTGCAAAATGGGCGCCAATTACTTATACAGTTAAGTATGATGGGAATGGTGCTACAAGTGGAAGTACAGCAAGCAGTACACATGAATATAATGTTGAAAAGAACTTGACTCCAAATGGTTTTAATAAGACCGGTAATACATTTGTTGGCTGGAATACAAAACCTGATGGTTCTGGAACAGCATACGTCGATAAACAAGTTGTAAAGAATTTAACCGATGTAAACGGTGCTACAATTACGTTATATGCACAGTGGAAGCCAAAAACTTATACAAATACAATTAGCCATTGGATGTGGGGATTTAAAAACAGTGAAGGTAATAGCAACGATAAGAAGGGCTTTAAATTAGGTGATACAACCTTTAAAGCAGATTATAACTCAACGTTTACAATGGATGCGGGTAAGAAAGTTCGAGTTCCAAATGGATATCATTTAAATAATACCTTTGGCACTTCCTATATAAGCGGAAGTTGGAAGGATTATCCAATGGGAACAAAAGTAACACAGAAAGATTCCAGTGCACAGTTTGAGTATGATTATTATCCTGATACATATAAAATTACTTATAACTTGGATGGAGGAAAAAACAATTCAGAAAATCCATCTTCCTATAATGTATTGTATGGTGTAAGTCTGAAAAATCCTACTAAAACAGGATATATCTTCAACGGCTGGTACGATGGAGATAAAAAAGTCACTGGAATTAATGAGGGTAAAAAGGCTACCTTTACAAGTGTTGACCAGATGTATGATGAATTAAGCAAACGTCAAACAGGCAATATCGTGCTTACTGCAAAATGGTCACCAATTACTTATACCATTAAGTATAATGGAAATGGTGCTACAAGTGGAAGTACAGCAGATAGCACACATGTATATGATGTCGCAAAGAATTTAACTGCAAATGGTTTTGAGAAAATAGGTTACACTTTTACAGGTTGGAATACAAAACCTGATGGAAGCGGTACTGCTTATAAAGATAAACAGTCTGTAAAGAATTTAACTTCCGTAAATGGTGGAATAATTACTTTATATGCACAGTGGAGAGTCAATAAGTTATACATTCAATATAACGTAAATGGTGGTAGCTTTAGTAGTACTAATGCAAATTTAACTGTAGATTCACAAGGTTATGTTTTAAAAAACGGAAGCAAAAACTTGTCAATATACAATTATGGGGATTCTATGGACGCAAACGGATTAGCAAATTGGGATAACCCTAGCTATATTAATGCTAAGAAAACTGGTTACCTTGCAGTAGAAGGGAAGGAATGGAAAGCGACTATAGATGGGCAGGCGAAATACTTTAGTGATACGACTGTATATAAAGTATCGGATATTGCCGATATATCAAAAGGTGATAAAACAGTTGTTATGTATATAAACTGGTCACCCAAAAAGTTGATAACTACCTTCCATAGAAATACAAGTTCTACTGATACCACAACCGCCCAGCAGACATTTATTTATGATGTTATCGGTCAGAAGTTTACGGATAAAGGTTGGAGCAAAACAGGTTATACCCTTCTTGGTTGGTCTGATTCCAAAACAGCTAAAACTCAGCAATACAGTATTTTAAGTGATGTGTCCAATGCATGGATTGAGCAGCATTCACCAAAAAATGATGTTTATGCAGTCTGGAAAGCAAATACTTATACCATTAAGTATGATGGGAATGGCTCCACAAGCGGCTCTACACCTTCAAGCACACATACTTATGATGAAGCGAAAAAATTAACTCCAAATGGTTTCCATAAAGACGGCTATATTTTTGATGGTTGGAATACAAAACCGGATGGAAGTGGCACATCTTATAAAGATCAAGAAGAGGTAAAAAATCTGACAGATGTTAATAAAGCAACTGTTATTTTGTATGCGAAATGGAAGCCAATCACTTACCACATTCATTATAAAGGTAATGGTTCTTTAAGTGGAAAAGACAAAACAGATACTATTACTCAAAAGGAAATTATGAATAATAGTGGTTATTCAGTGAGGGAAAATAAAGGGTACACTGATTTTGCATTGGATAAGAGTACATTCACAGGTTGGTATTCATCTTCTGTTGTAAACACGCAAGAGGAAATGAAGAAAATTTATAAAACCGGAGCAAAATTGACACTTGAAGTATTACAAAAGATCCATGAGGAACAGTTAAAGAACCACATTGTAACAGATAAAGGTGCGGCTGAGAAGGATATTGTTCTGTATGCTGTATGGGATAAAGCACCAGAAATCACAATTCCAGACAATTTCAAAGATGAGTTCTATGAAGGAACGACTGTAACAAGAGATGATTTGCTGAAAGGAATTATGGCAAGTGATAAAATTGATGTAGATTTATCAAAACGAATTATCATCACACAGATTGATTATTCTGCGGGTAGATTAAACGGAAGTGGAAAAGATAAAGCTTATTCTCAAAAATGGAAAGATGGCATGCCGGCTGATGCTGTTTTAGATACTTGGTTTATGAAACTGGATAAAAACGACTCACCGGTAAAACATAAAATCACCTATCAGGTAAAGGATAGTGCCGGTAATGTAACAACTGCTACCAAAGAAGTACGGGTAATTTACAATGAATTCCCAGAGATTAAAGCGGTTGATCAAAAGTTTACATTAGACGAGGCTCAAAACGGCCTTATTACAGAAGACGCTTTATTGCAAGATCTAATTAATGCTGGAACGCTTTCTGCTTCAGATAAAGAAGAAGATGACCTTTCAGACAAATTAGAACTTGTGGACTTCGATCCTTCTGTATTTATATCCATGAAAAAAGAAGGGTTCGTTCCCATTACTTATCGTGTACAGGATAGTATGGGACCAGACGGCAATGGTAAAGAAACCTTAAAAACTGTATATGTGCATATCTTTGTAGTTCGACCAGGGGAAGACGTGAAATATGTCCGTTTTATCAATAAAGCATATTACGAGAAGAACGCTAATCTACCTTTAGCAAGTCTTACCGAGCAAGAAATTGCATTACACGCAGTTAACGGCGGATTACACCCTAAATCTAAATGGTATACTGATCCAAGCTATGCTTCTGTTATAAAAGCTACCTTTAACAAGACTTCCGGTGATGTTTACACGTACACCAAAGAAGATATCGAAAAAATGAGAGATTTTGTAAAAGCGCATGGTGTTGGAAATGCCAAAGAGACTGATGGACTGAATAAATTCGCAGATACATTTATGTCTGAAGAATATGCAAAATAATCTAAGGACTGAAAGATAACCGCATGCGATATGCATGCGGTTTTTTTGCAACCAAAAGTATCAAACTTGTAATTTTTTCTACACACTCTGACTTTTTCTCATTTAAAATACCATATTATTTAAGAAAACAAGAAAGGAGGAAGCGGGACAAGGATTGTCTCATCCATTTATACAAGTATCCTGCAAAAAAAAATGAAGAGTTCATTAGGTTTATTTGGAAAAGTAATACTGGTTGGCATTATTGCAGCTATATTATTACAAGTAATTTCCCCTTCTAATGGTGTTTTAAAGCTTATACCGAAAGCTAAAGCAACTTACAAATCGGATACTGCCAAAGATATTGTTACGGATATTTCTACGCATGAAAAGCCAGAATTTTCCGGAAATACTGACTCTGTAAAGCTGGCAGCAGGAAAAGAATGTAATCTTCTTGATCTGGATACGTTAGGCATTCAGGTCAACTATGAAGGAAATACTCCTATCAAAGTAGAAGTAACAGAAATTACGGATCAATGGGATAACAAATTCGATATATCAAAAGCATCTGCTTTTATCCCCCCAAAGGCTGGTGCTTATTATGTAACATATCGAGCTTTTTGTGAGTATCAAGGAACTGTCTTAGAGGCAACAAAACAATATACATTAAAGGTATATTAGAAGAAAGGAGGAATGGATACCTTCCTTATATAAAGGTATCTTGACAAAAAAATGAAAAGTGCAATTGAAACAATGATCGGAATGATTGTAATGGCAATGCTTGCATTAGTAGGAACATCCTATTTAATCGCTTCCATAAATTCTGCCACTGCACAAAAATTCCATTCTTCTGTCGTACAGGAAATAGAAGCATCGGATTTTTCCCCTGTCGTGATTGAAAAATGCGAAAAACGTGCAAAAGAAAATGGATATAATTCTCTGGCAATTACAACCTTAGAAACAGTAAATGGAGAAGAATATGCAGAAATTGTATTAGATTATAAATATGCAGTACCTTTACTTAATCAAGTTATGGATCACACCATCACTGGATATGCAAGATAGGAGGAAAGCATGAAAAATATAATAATCGGTTTTTTTTCTGTCTGTTTTTTAATACTTGCCGCATTAGGTATAAGCATGGTGTCCGGTAAAAGCATCCGTCAAAACGAACTAGACTCTATAGTTTCAGGCGCAATCGATGACACAATGAATGTGCTTGCACATGCAGACTCTTATGAGATAAAAGATACAAAGCAGTTTGTTGCTGATACCATACAGAATATTTTAGTGCATGCGGATAGTGACTCTATATACACGGTTACTGTATATGAAGCAGACAAAGAAAAAGGCATTATCGATATAGGGGTTACAGAAAAGTATAAGCAACCTTTCAAAACAGGAAAGGTCAGTGTAAGGAAAGTAGCTGTTACAGAAAGTTATCGAAATGCAAACAATGATGAAAATATATATTACGCTGTAACTTTCCGAGCAGAGAAAGAAATTCTGAAGCAATATTCCGTAAATGTCAACTCTACATTACCTGCTTCTATGATACCGGCAGGTTATACAAAATGGGAATATAATGGAAAACAATACTCCGCTGAAGAAGTTACAAAGATTAAAGTAAAACAAAATATGACACTGACTGGTATAAAATAGGAAGAAAGATGTTCTGCATATATCGTGTAGAACATCTTTTTAATGCAAATGGAATGTTCATTTTCCAAGAACTATAAATTTTGAATATTTTTTATATTTTTTCTCAAATAAGTGAACTTTTTCTGAATTTCATTCGTATATAAAAGAGATAGCAAAATAAGCATCCTAAATACTAATTCAAAAATCGAAAAAAATGCGTGTACAAAAAAAAGGGAATTTTTGAATATGGTATGATAACTGTGTCGAAAGGACACGGGGTAAAACATCTCAAACACATGAAGCTTGTATAAGAATAAATACAAGCATCAAAATGTAATCGTAGTATAATAAAAAGTAACACACTTGATAGTTACGAGAAATTTTTAATCATTAGGAGGATAAAAATGAATAAGAAAATTTTGAAAGCAACAACAGCAGTTACATTAGCATCCACAGTTCTCTCACCAGTGACACCAATTATCTGTCACGCAGAAGAGTTAAAAGAACAGCAGCAGCAGACTGTAGAAGCAGCAAAAAAAGCATTAGAAAGCGCAAAAGAAAAAAGTGAACAGGCATTAGCTGTTCAGAACGCAGCCTTGGAAGAATTAAATATTGCCAATGCTGAGAAAGAAAAAGCAGCGAAAAAAGTAGCAGATGCAATCGCAAAAGCGGAAGAAGCTCGTAAAACAGCAGAAGCTCTTTTGCAGGAGTCAAAAACCCAGACTTCCAATAATGTCAATACATTACATACACAGTATAAGGAAGCGGTAAAAGCACAGGAGTCTGCACAGGCAAATCTGAAAGAGCAGCAGAAAGCATTAGAAGTGCAGATTGCTTTGCAGGAAGCTGCTAACAAAAAATTAGAAGAAGCACAGGAAAATGTGACTGTAACAGAGCAGGATGTTACAGACAAACAGGCAGTTCTGGAACAGGCAGATGCACTGTATAAAGAAAAAGAAGCAGAAACAGAACAGGCTAAGACAGAGGTAGAAACTGTAAAATCACAGATTGCAAATGCAGAAGAAACAAAAGCACAGGCACAGAAGGATTTAGAACAAGCAAAAACAGATAAAGTAAATGCAGAAGCTTCCGTTTCACAGGCTCAAAGCAACTATGATGCTGCCGTAAAAGAATATGAAATTGCAAGTCAAAACCTTCAGGAAGGTTCCCCAGAGTATAAAGAAGCGGTTAGCAAATCAGAAGCTGCAAAAAAAGAATTAGATGCTGCTATTGCAAACAAAAATGCGAAGCAGAATGAAGTGGCTGCTGCTGAACAGGCTTTAAAAGATGCACAGGGACTGATTGTAGATGCAGAAAACGGCATTACAGAAGCAGAAAAAGAAGAAAAAATCGCACAGGCAGGCGTTGTTCTTGCACAGGCAAAAGAAGCATTTGTACAGGCTGCTTCCACGGAGCAGGAATATCAGACAAAATATCAGAATGCGAAAAATGAGTTATCTGCTGCCGAGGCTGTTATTGAAGAAAAGAAACTTGCATTAGATCAGGCAAATGCAGTAAAAACTGAAAAAGAAGCTGCTCTTTCCCAGATCAATCAGGAAATTCAGAATGCTCAGGCAAAAATCGAAAGCACACAGAAGGTTTTAGATGAACAGACTGTGCTTTTACAGGAGCTTGCAGCAAAAGAAAAAGAAGCAGAAACAAAATACGCAGAAGCACAGAACGCACTTGCAGATGCAACAGAAGCAAAAGCCACTGCGGAAAAAGGTGTGGAAGATGCTCAGTTGAAATATGAGCAGGCAAAGCAGGATGCAATGACCGCTCATGAAAAGCTGGCACAGGGTTCTTACGGATATTTTATCGCAGATGGAGATAAGAGATCTGCTGATATGATTATGGAATATGTAAATAGTCCAACGTATAGTAAATATTTTAATTTAGGAAATGATGCAGATGCAACTTCCTTAAAAAACATGAAAAAATCTTTAGAATACTTAAAAGAATGCAACGAATTAATGGAGCGTGAAGGACTTACTCCTTTTGATGTGAATAATGAACAGATGGCGCTGGCTCAGATTGGAGCCAATATTGCAAGTGTAACCCATGATCATTGCGGATTTGTTGGTGCTGAAAATCTTGCTTGGTCTAATAGTTTTGAAACCGGAAAATACAGTCCGTATGACGCATGGTACGATAATGAAAAGAAACTGTATGAGGCCGGAGAACGTGACTGGCACAAAGTAGGACATTATTTAAACCTCATTGGAGACAGTCGTATTACTGGATTTGCATTTCATTCTTCTGTATATGATGAAGAGGGACATTTTATCAACTCCCCAACTTGTGGACAGACTTTTGGGTACGATAGAGTCACAGCTCCAGAGCAGATCAGAACCTTAGAAGATTACACAAATCGCTTTATGGATTATTACAATAAAGTATACGCTGACCTGAATGGGGAGCAGGCTGCTTTAGATGCCTTAAATGCTGCAAAGGATAATTTAGCTGCTGCTCAGAAAGATGTAGATGCTGCAAATGCAAATGCTTTAACCGCAAAAGATGCCTTAAACACTGCTTCCGGAAAGAAGAATGAGCAGCAGAGTGTGGTAGACGGAACGCAGAAACAATTAGAGCAGGAAACTGCAGATTTAGATGCCAAAACACAGAAGCAGCAGGAAGCACAGATTGCTTATGAAAACGCTGTTGCAGAAGTAGAAAATACCGCAAATGAATTAGAGCAGGCAAAACAGAACTGCGAAAATAAAAAAGCAGCGCTGGCAGAAACATTACAGCAGTTAGAAGATGCAAAAGCCGTAACAGAAGCGAAGAAACAGGCTCTTGAACTGGAAATGAAGCATTATGAAAATGTTACAGGCAAACCGGTAAATCAGGATACGATCCCTACTGTAAAAGAAGCAGAAGAACTTCTTGCACAGGCAAAAGATGCAAAAGAAGCAGCTCAGAAAGCTTTAGATGATGCGAAGTCCAATGAAGTCGAAAAAAGAAATGCCCTGTCAAAGGTAAACGATGAAATGACAGAAGCAATTAAGGTTGCTGCTGAAAAACAGGGTATTTATGATGTATGTGAAGCAAACCGTATTGAGATTTTAAAAGGTCTGCAGTCTGGCCTTCTGGATAAAGAAAATGCGATGAAAAAAGCACAGGAAGACTTAAATGATGCAAAAGATAAGCTGGCATCTGTTGAAGAAGACATGAAGGAAGCGCAGAAGACTTACAATGAACAGGATAAGGTTGTCGTAGAGTTGAAAAAAGTACTTGTTGAAGCACAGACTTCCTTAGCTGAAAAAGAAAGCATTTTAGAAGAAAGCAAAAAAGCTCTTGCAAATGCTCAGGCTGATTACGATGAAATTTTGAAACTGATCGAACCTTTGAGAACAGCAAAGGCAGAATATGAAGCGGCTGTAAAAGCAGTAAAGGAACAGCAGGCGAAGCTGGATGATGCTGCAAAAGATGTAGAAGCAAAAGAAGCGGCTGTTGCTCAGAGTAAAATTTCCTTAGAAAACGCTGAAAAATCATACGACGTCATTGCAAATGTAACCTTCGACTCCCTGCTTGAAAAACCAATGACTGATCCAGAATTTACTTTCTTGAATGCTTATGCAGATACCTATAAAACAGCTTTATCAGAAAAAGACATCGCTGATGAAGAATATCAGATTGCATCTGCAAAAGTAACAGAATGTGAAAAAGCTTATGAAGAGGCTAAATTGGCTTATACAAAATCCCTTGCAGAAGTTGCGCTTGCACAGGATGCGTATGACACAGCAGTAAAAGCAGAAGCTGATAAAGATGATACAGACAGCGATAATACAGGTTCTGGAAATACAAACGGTTCTGGAAGCACAAATGGTTCTGAAAATCCGAACACAGATAGCTCCAAACCGGAAAATTCACAGAAACCAGAAGCAAATAAAACAGAGAAAAATGAAAGCCAGACACCAAAAACTGGTGACAGCATGCCAGTAGGCGCTCTTTCTCTTGGTTTGTTCGGATCTGCAACCATCGCTGCACTGTCCATGATTTATAGAAAAAAACGTAATCCAAAAGAGGATTAATAAGAAAAAGGCGGAGCAATCCGTCTTTTTTATCATAATAGGACGCCGTGGACTTGGGTATCAAGACAAAGTGCCAAAACCCATGCGGCACCTCGTTCCACAAGGAAAGAAAAACCGTCATCATTGGTCCCACTGGAGTTATCTGATGACGCAATTAAAAGCATACGCCTCGGGCGTATTTTACCAACCTATCGATTACGCAGCTATACCAACGATGAAAGAGCTAAAACAACAATTAAATTAATTCATAAATACAAAGAGGAGGCTTCCACTAACTTGTATTTTAGCAGTTAGAGGCTCCTTCTGATTTTATGTAATAAAATCGGTGGGAGAGTCTTCACTGGTGAGAAATGCCCTAAAAGACTGCACACCGGAAGACGTATCTAAACTTCTTGATATTCCATTACACGAAATTCTAAAAATTGCGCATGATGTATAAGGTAAATTGCCATCGAAAAAGAGAGTCCCTTGTGGAGTCTCTTTTTTTATAATGCCTTGCGGCGCACAAAGTCCCCTCAAAGATTGATGACAGAGAAGTTGAAGTGTCGAAAACACTTTTTATAGAAGCGGAATTAGAAATTAAGGATTTTTCAGAAAAACACCCAAGAAAAGATGTTACCTTTCGAGTAGAAAAATTTCTGTAAATTAAGCATAAAAAGAAGCCTTTACATATAAACGTAAGGCTTCTTCTAAATTCTCTATTTACGGCGTTTAAACATTACTCCAAGAGCAACTCCCATAGAGGATAACCCAGTTGTTAATAATGGTAACACAGCGGAGGTATCACTTGTCTTAGGTGCTGATTTCACTGAACTTTCAGCAGGTTTCTTTGTTTCTTTTACAGGTTTTCCTGTTGTAGGTTTCTGTTCATCTGGTTTCTGTTCATCTGGTTTCTGTTCATCTGGTTTCTGTTCATTTGGTTTCTGTTCATTTGGTTTCTGTTCATTTGGTTTCTGTGTGTCAGAGTTGTTATCATCTGGCTTTTGTTCCGGTCGCTCTGGTGTTTCTGCATTGCCATCCGTATTCCCATCTGGTTTCTGCTCCGGCTGTTCGGGCTGTTCCGGTTTTGTAACTTCTTTATAGATAAAACTTACATCTGTTTGATCTTCGAATTTTGTGTCCATTCTGTAGTCACAGTTGTCCTCATCAAACTGTTCGAGGATAATAGAAGTTTGAAAACCTAATTTTTCGCCGTCTTTCATTCCTGCTTTTTTTAATTCCTCTACAAGCTGTTTCTGTGTATCAACCGTATAAACAAATTTGAATACGTTTTCAGGTAAATCTCCTTCTTCAGAAGCATACACATTGAAAAGGGAACCATTATAAGAAAATCTGTTAAAAGTTTCGGCATAAACAGAAGCAACGATGCCTGCTTTATTTGTTAATTCATCCCAATTAGTAACCGTATAGGTAACAACAATGTCCTGTGTGCAGTCAAATACAGTTGTATTTACGTCAACCTTAATCTTCGGAATGGTAAAAACAGGTGCAGCGGGTGTCTGGTCTTCCGGTTCTGACGTTTCTGGTTTTGTATTTGTTTCTGGAATTTCCGGTTTCGTTTCTGTTGACGGTGTTTCTGAAGCATCAGTCTCTGCATTTTCCTCTGCAGGAGTTTTTTCTTCAATTACATCATGTGTATTTTCTTCTTCTGCCTCCTTATTTGTTTCAACTTCCACTTCATTTTCTGTTGCGGCAAAAGTAGTAACTTGTATACCACATGTCATTGTAGCAATTAATCCTAACATTGCTAACTGCTTTGCTCTCTTTTTCATAGAAAAGTCCTCCATTAGTAAATTTTTTTGTATGCATGAGTGCGTACATGTTTAGCAGAAATAGTATAACACAAATAAAAATTCAAAAAAATTTCTAACACAAGTTTTTTGTTTCAATTTTTTTTGAAATATGTGAACCTTTTTTTATCTGCTTCGTATATAAATATGAAAGAAAAAATAAAAAACTCAAAAAGTTTTTAAAAGCATGAACCTTTTTATTTTTCTTATCGTATAAATATATATAACAAAAATGGAGGAAATAACAAATGAAAAAAAGAATTGTCGTTTTAGGAATGGTGATGGTCATGCTCGCAGGATGCTTAACAGGATGTAAGAAAAAAACAGAATGTTTTTACTGTGGCGAAGAAAAAAAATGCAGTGAGAAAACGCTTTCATCTGATGAAAAGGTATTTATCTGTGACGACTGCGAAAAAGAATTAAAATCAATGATGTATTAAAACACTACGAAGGAGAAAGAAAAATGAAACAATGTATGAATTGTCAAACCGAATGTAACGATGATGTGCTTATTTGCCCAAATTGTGGCAAAGAATTTAGTAAGGATAATATAGGAAATAACGATGCTGAGACTGATGGAAAATTACCTGTTTCAAAAGACACCACTTCCCTATGGACCGGCATAAAAAAACACAAGAAAATACTGATCGGGCTTTTTGGTGTTGCAACTGTTATTGCAATTATTTTTTCTGTTTATAAAAACAAGAAATATACCATCAATCTGGAAGATTACTATACAATTACTTTTACAGGTGGAAACAACTATGGACATGCTTATGCAGATTTTAATTATGATACATTAAGAAAACATGTGCTTCAACTTTCCGGAAAACAAGATGATGTAACCACCTATTATGATTATACCGTAGCTGATTGGGTAGAGGAGAATGTAGAAACTACATTAAATAAAGAAACAGACTTAAAAAATGGTGATATCGTAAAAGTGACTTTTCAGTACCCTAAAAAAGGTAAGGTGAATGGCTTTAAGATTAAGGGAGACACATTAGAAAAAAAGGTAACCGGGCTTGAAAATCACAGAGAAATTGATACCGATGAGTTGTTTGAAGGATTAAAAGTAAGCTTAGAAGGAAACAGCCCCGAAATCAAAGTCCATCTGGAAAATACCTCTACTGACGAAGTATTATCGAATATTGACTATACGATTGAGGAAGCAGAAGGGACTCCCTTACATTCCTATAAAAATGGTGACACGCTAGAAATCGGGATATCAAATTCTTTCTGCTTTGAGGATTATGAATGTGTTTACACCGGAGAACCTACGATTACATACGAAATCAAAGGACAGCCCGAAATTTTATCCTCTATAAATGGATTACCTGAAAGTGAGCTGAATAAAGTAAGAGAACAAGTAGACGCCTTGGTAACAGAAGAATGTGAGGAAGAAAGCGATCGTTATGGTACATATACACCTGTTGGAATAAAAAATTTGGCTTTTGCTTACGGACCTAGCTTTTTAACAAACTATTCCAATGTTTTCTTTGGATGCTATGAATGCACAAAAACAGATCCCGATACAAATGAAACAGAAACCTGTATTTTTAATTTCTATTTTGGTGATTGTATTTTAGCAAATGGCGCTTTAGATTTTACAGGTTCCAGAGGTTTTTGTAATATGCCAGGAATTGTATCTTCTTCTGAAAGTCTTCAAGAAGAATACCAAGAATACATAGCAGAAGACGGAGTACAAATAATCCAGTGAAGACTCTCCCACCGATTTTATTACATAAAATCAGAAGGAGCCTCTAACTGCTAAAATACAAGTTAATAAAAATTATTTCTTTTGGGTAGAAAAAGTCATGTGTAAGATTGCATATCATTCTAAAAACCAGTATAATATAGGCTATAAAAAGGTGAAGCAAAAGGAGGAACCACATGAATAAACGTATTGCAAAAAAGAAATTTAAAAAGGCCTTGAGAAAAATGGAAAGTGGCCGTGGGGATGGTGTTTCAGTTGTAATTAAAACACAAACTTACATTGATAGAAATGGTAAAGAGTGTGATCCATTAGAAACACCAAATGCCAGATTTATCCATTTAAAACGTCCTAGAATTCAATATATTCAAAATACCGGTGAATAAGGTTTCAAAAAATGTTTTGTATGAAAAATGTATAAATTTCTCATATTTAGGAAGAAATCAAACAAAAAAAATAGGAGGAATAACATATGCATGCAAAAGAGAAAAAAGACTTTCAAGGCAATGTCTCTAGATATATTACGTTGTCAGATGGAACAGGGATGAATGATGAGTTAATCGTTATTAAAACAACTGCTCCGGCAGAACTGCTAAAAAACCTAGAGCAGCAGTCATGTGAGGCCTATCTTCAAGGAAAAGAGGATGAGGTTCCTATATGGAGTGCAGTCTTGACCGATGCCGGATATTTATTTGAAGTCGTAGCTTCCTGCGAACATATAAACGCTTCCGGTACATCCAACGAATGGCTTACAGAGTGGATTGAAAGCCATGAATTTTGTAAAGAAATCGATGAACACTATATTATCGAAAATCAGCCATCATAAGAAGCATAAAAGATAAGAGGTCCTATTTTGGGGCCTCTTGTCCTTTACATGGATGGAACCGGTTCCGCCCATAATTTACATGCACAAAAATATGTTTTTTTCGAAAATAAATGCTTTTTTGTCTGAAATCAAAGATGAAGAAAAAGAGATTATTGAGAATGTCATCATCTCAGTTCCTGGAAACAACTCTGAAAATCTATCAACAGATACAGAAAAACCATTAGCAGAGAACTTCTGCACATCCTGTGAAACTGCAGTTAAAGAAACAGATCAGTTTTGCTCTACCTGCGGGCAAAAAATCAAATCAGAATAACAAGAAAAGGGCGGATTGACCGTCCTTTTTCTCTTATCGTAATCCAATGAAATTAAATTTAGAAGACAGCCCCATATAGCAGGTAACCACATCTACATTATCAGGAATATTGTTCCGTTTAATGTCAAACAACTCAATATATCCCTCCAAATCATACTGTTCAACTTGTTTCCAAAGCTTTTCCAAATCTTCTTCCGTATATTTTTCCCAAAATTCTTCGTTACTTTCAAGGAATAGCATACCAGATAAGGAGTCATACTGATCCAACACCAAATCTTTTAATGGCTGCGGCAAGTCTACTACTTTAGGCAGCTTTCTTAAAATTTCCTGATTTTCTTCCAGCATAAGAAGGGCAGTCTTTTCGGGAATACGCAGCATCTCATGGTTGACGTGGTTAATACCGGAAATAATTTTTTTCTCATTTTCATAGCCCTCAAATGTAAAATAAAAAAAGGCATCTTCTCCGTATACATCTGTTTCCGTAATTCGAAATTCCATTTTCTTTCCTCCTGTTTTATAAGTTTGCATTGTTAATATGGAACATACAGAAAATGTAAATTCATTATTTTAGGTATTTTCTTTTCTTGTGTAACCTTGTATACTGTATCTGGTTAATCAAAGACTGAAAAGGAAAACTATGAGGGAGAACAGAATATGGATGAAACAATGGTACATGACGAAGAACATCTGCTTTCGGATGTAACCATTTTAAAAGCACAACAGGGAGAAGAAGCAGCATTTAATGAAATTTATGAAAAAACATATAAATATACTTGGCGGATTGTAAGAAGCTTCTTTATAAATGATATAACAGAATGTGATGATATTGTACAAGAGGTATATCTAAACCTGTATAGAAAAATAGGATACTATAATAGTGAAAAGGGTGAATTTTTGCCTTGGTTCAAAGTAACTGTAAAAAATGTATGTACAACAAAGTATAACGCATCAAAAAACAAAAAGTTTGAAACGGTATCTATGGATGCAATGCTTGTCTCTGATGAGTCAGAGCGGGAAGTTGAATTTGAAGATGTTCGTCCGAAGTTTAATCCAGAAGCGCATATAGACCGTCAAGAAACAACACGGCTACTTCAAGAAATTTTAGATGATATTCCACTTCAGCATAAGCAATGCCTTCTATTATTCTACGCAAACCAATATAAGCAGGATGAGATTGCAGAAATGCTAAATATACCACAAGGTACAGTAAAAAGTAGGTTACATAATGGAAAGCGGATGGTAAAAGAACATGTTTTGGAATTAGAAAAGCGTGGCACAAAACTTTATGGCATGTCTCCAATTGTGTTCTTAGTATTCCTGTTCCTGAATGACTGTGATGTAAAAGCTGCAAGTCATACCGGTATAGGACTTCCGAAAGAAACAAAGCTAAGTTCTGTAAGCGGAAACACCCAGAATAGAAATTCGCTTCCTAATGGTATTTTACGAAATGTGAAATCACATTCCATAAAAGGAATTGCTGCAAGATGCACGGCAGCTATTGTCGCATTAGGGCTGTTAGGCGCTGGAGGAATTGCGATTGCAAACTCAAAAAAGAAAGATACACCGGTTGCGATTGAAAATAAGAAAGATAAGAATAGCCCAGAGGATATGTCAGAGTCCTCACTTGCTTATGATAAAGATGATGAAACTATAGAAGCAGCAAAGGAACCAGAAGAACAAAATCCAAAAAATCCAGCTGTTTTACAGGAAAAACCAGCAAATCGAAACGAACTGCCTAAGCCAAGCAAATCGACTAATCAGGACCATTTAGGAAATTCAAATAATAGCATATTACCAGATAACACAGAAAGACCAAGTCTTCCAGTCGCACCACACAACCCAGGAGTGCCCAATAATCCAGAAGGACCTGGTACACCGGAAAAACCAAATGAACCATTATTGCCGGATAATCCAGTAGAGCCTCAGCCAATACCACCCGAAACACCAGGAGAAAAGCCAGAAGAAAAACCTCCTGTAACACCTGAGCCAGATCCAGATCCTGAACCGCCTACAACACCGGAAGAAAAACCACAGGGATATGGAGATTTTTCTATTCACGTAATCAACAACGCAGATGGAACAAATATTGCAAATGCGAAGATAGAAATTTTAAAAGATACAACCGTTGTTCGTACCCTATACACAGACACACAGGGAAATGTTTCTGATACCCATTTAGAAGAAGGTACTTATAGTGTCCGAATTACCGCAGATCAGTTTCTTCCTTATGAAGGCAGCCTTGTTGTAACTCCTGATAGCGTAGCAACCATAGAAGCAAAATTAGAGCGTGCAATCGGTTCCTGCCAAATAGGAGATAAAAAGTATCTAACAATTAACGAAGCGATAAAAAATGCAAACAGCGGAGATACCATCACGGTAATAGCGAATGTTACAGAAGAACAGCCCATAAAAATACCTTCAGGCATGAATTTAACAATTACCAGCGAACGCAATGTAGTAATTAATAGAAAAGAGAATACAACAGATAGCATGATTATCAACAATGGGGACTTAACGCTACGAGGCCCAATGACATTCCGACTCAGCAGTTCAGGAAACACACTACTGTCTAATCATGCGACACTGACACTAAGCTCTGGTGTAACATTTGAAAATCAGTCTTCCTATGGAACAATGATATTAAATAAAGGAACTTTGATTATGAACGGACAAGGTACCGGATATCAATGTATCCTAAAAGGAAATGGAAACTATTCCAATTTTGGCATAAAAAATGAAGGTGCATTACATACCAACAATTGCCTCTTCCTCATTCAGGATGTTGCCTATGGCATTATGCTGGATAGCAGCAGTACAAATGATTTAGGGGACAATTATCATCATACCGGTGTTGGAAGCCCTATTTATAAATGGTAACTACTTTACTTGAACAATCCAACCATGCAAGCAGAGAGAGCTGAAAAGAGATATGTTTTAAATATCTCTTTTCTTATTTTCTTACATATTTAAGATGTATGTTAAAAAATAGGAGGAAACGAAAATGCTGAAAGAAATCAAAGGGAATTTGCTAAATGCTTGTGAAGATGTAATTGCACATCAGGTTAATTGCAAAGGTGTTATGGGAGCAGGAGTTGCAAAACAGATAAAACAAAATCTTATGACAAAGGATAGTTTTTCTGAATACTGTAATTTATGTAAAACCGTGTCTGCAAATGTGCTGTTAGGTTCTAACCATTGGTGTAAAACCTATAACGGAAAAGATATTGTAAATATGTTTGGAGAAGATATTCCAACAGGTAAAAAGCTGGACACGAATTACAACGCACTAAATTCTTGTTTGCTTTTACTTATGAAAAAAGCAAAAGAACATTCAAAATCCATTGCGCTGCCTGGTTATTTAGGCTGTGGATTAGCCGGCGGAGATTGGAATTTGGTTTACGATATGATTAAAAATGCAGCAGAAACACATGGCATAGATGTTACCATTTATTATTTGCCGTCCAGTGTTAAAATGCTTTGGGAAGATTTCGGGGATGTACCCATGGATCCGGAAACGGAGTGCATAGAAGAAAAGTGGCATGGATTTGAAGCAGGAACGCACCGGGAAGAAATTTGGAGCTGGTTTGAGGAAACGTTTCATGCCAGTGTCGCAGAACTTATGGGATTGACACCAAAGGTACTTCCATCTCTGGAAGAAATCCGAGCAGATTATAAATCATTTCGGGAACTGACAAAAGATGTGAAAACACTGGAAGATCTTAAAAAGCTTCGCCATCAGTTTGTTATCGAAATCAATGGCGTTTCCATTTCAGAATTCGAAGAAATGCCTACTGAAATCGAGTGGGTACGATATGACGGTTACGGATGCCTGGAAGACATTTACGATTACTTCGATGGGAAGCCAAAGTTTCAAATCAACTGCAAAGAGCATGACGAACTTCGTTATCTTGTTATCGGTGCCATCACTGAAGACGATGTGACGGAAGAAAATTATAAGAGGTGGCAGGACTGGATTTCCAAATGATGATGTTTAGAAGAGATGCCTTTACGGTGTCTCTTTTTTCGAATTTTAAATTTTTGATTTTCCCATATTATATGTGTAATACTTATAACAGGAGAAAACAAAACAATGATTTCTTATATAATAGCAGTGTCTCACTGTTCGGGTTATTCAGGCCCCGTAGGGTGAGGCATCTTGCACTCACCAAATACTGTTTCATTTGACCCTTTGGAGAGGTATAAATTTACACAGTAACTGAACACTCCAGAAGGTGTGACTGTGACGGTTCAGACCTTTGGAGAGGTATAAATTTACACAGTAACTGAACGATGATATCAAATTCAAATGTGCTATGAATCCTTTGGAGAGGTATAAATTTACCATAAAATTTAAAATCATTGTTTTGTAATCTTAAGAGATGCCTTACGGTGTCTCTTTTTGCATGTACAAAAAGTTTAATTTTCCTCCAATTTTGTATGATAAAGAAGATAAAAGGAGGAACGTAATATGGGATTAATTATTGATTGTTTTGCTGGAGGCGGCGGTGCTTCCGTAGGGATAGAAATGGCTTTGGGAAGAGAGGTTGATATTGCCATTAATCATGATCCGGAGGCGATCCGGATGCATCAGGTCAATCATCCGAACACTTTGCATCTTACAGAGGATATTTTTGCTGTAGATTTACAAAGATATGTAAAAGGAAGACCGGTTGATTTGCTTTGGGCAAGTCCGGACTGCACTTCACATTCTAAGGCTAAAGGCGGACAGCCTCGAAAGCAAGGATTAAGGATTTTACCTTGGGCAGTATATAAGCATGCAAAGACAATTTTACCTTCTGTAATTATTATGGAAAATGTAGAAGAAATTCAACAGTGGGGACCTCTTGATGAAAACGGAAAACCGATTGCTTCCAGAAAAGGAGAGGACTACAAGAAATTTATCACAGCAATGAAGAGCCTTGGTTATATGTTCGATAGTCGAGAACTGGTGGCAGCAGATTATGGAGCGCTTACAACGAGAAAACGCTGGTATGCGATTTTCCGTAGAGACGGAAAGGATATTGTATGGCCGGAACAAACACATAGTAAAAATGGGAAGGATGGTTATTTACCATGGGAGCCTATCTGGAAACACCTCGATTTACAAGATTTTGGAAATTCCATTTTCGGAAGAAAGAAACCTCTAGCTTATAATACTATGAACCGGATTGCAAGAGGTTTAGAAAAGTTTATTTTTAAGTGTCCTGAACCCTTTATGGTACAGGTAAATCATGGTGGAAATACTTTTAGGGGACAATCTATTCATGAGCCTATTCCGACAATTACTTCAAAACATGGGTATGGCATTGTAACCCCGTTATTAATTCAATACCATTCAGAGACAACCAGCAGCGGCGTAAGGGGCCAAAAGGTAACAGAACCAATACAGACGATTGATACTAGCAACCGGTATGGATTAGTTCTACCCTTTTTAACAAAATTTTATAAATCAGGTACCGGGCAATCCATGTTAGAGCCGATACATACAATCACTACATCACCCGGACATTTCGGACAGATGTCTATATACGCAATCCCCATCAAAGAATTAGAAAACTACTTAGATGCAAGTTCTAATGATATTCTCCAAAAAGCCACTTGGGTAAGCCGGTTCATCATGGAATATTGTGGGATTGGACAGAATAAACCGATAAACCCGATTTGCACCAAAGATGGATTTGCTTCTATAACAGTAATGGGAAATACTTATGCAATTTTAGATATTTATCTTCGAATGCTTAATCCAGGGGAGCTAAAGTCAGGACAAGGATTTCCAGAAGATTACATTATTGACCACGATATTACAGGAAAGAAAATAAGCAAAGCGGGACAAGTAGCTCGAATTGGAAATAGTGTTGTACCTATCATGGCAAAAGAATTAGTACTTGCGAACTGCTCATATCTGAAAGTTGGGGAACGCATGCCAAATATGCGTATTTCAGAAGAAGAACCGCAATTAAAATTTGCGTAAAGAAAAAAACTATGGCAGTTAGTACGTGCTGCATGGAACTGTCTTTTGTTTTTATTTTTCCGGATTTTAAAAAAAGGGCGGTTTAACCGTCCTTTTATTGTTCTGACTTAATATGGAAAATTTAGATGTTTTTGTATTTTAGTATAAAGCTTCCCCCATATTAAAAACGTAAAGTGAAAACAGGAGGAAAAAAGCATGAGCAAATATACACAAATGTCAGAAGAAGAGTTAAAAATTTTAGCAAATAACAAGAAGCAAAACGGTTGCTATACACAACAGGCGTTAGCAGCGCAAAGAGAATTGTGGTGCCGCACGCATTACAAAATTGATAATGCCCTGGAAGAGTATTGTGATGGTTATTATGACGATGGTTATAAAGAACTTGATATATTGTCTCAACAATATTAAGAGATGCCTTTAGGGTGTCTCTTTTTTCGTGGAACCGGTTCCGCATGTAATTTTAAAAAAATACATCTAATGCAAATAATTTATTCCATATTTTTTATGCACAAATGTTAGGGACAGCAGTTCTTTTGATAGGATAAGTGTAATTTCAAAGGAGGATATATAGATGGATAAAAAAGCACGAAAAAATTCAGAAAAAAAAGAGGCTGAACAGGAAAAACGTTCCATTAAAAAAACGATAAAAGAGGAATGGAAGGATAGCAAAAAAAACTGGAAGAAAACAAACCCAGTTCGTAGAGTGCTGCGGGTAACTGCTGCCGGCATCCTGTTTCTATCTGTTGTTACAATTAGCGGATATCAGTTCATAATACATTCAGCTACATACAAAGAATTATCTGAAAAATCTTATAATATTTTAGCAACCATGGAAGAAGGTACCTTTCGTTCCCTTACAAATACAAAGATATTGGATAAGGATGGAGAGCTTATTGGAGAAGTGGACTCTGGAAGTTACCTGTACAAGGAAATTTCTTCCATTCCATTAAACCTTCAAAATGCCTATATTGCAACGGAAGACCAAAATTTCAAGACTCATCGGGGTGTAGATTATAAAGCTATTCTAAGAGCCGGGCTCGCCTTAATAAAAAATAAAGGAGAAATCACTCAGGGCGGTTCCACCATTACACAGCAAGTTATTAAAAATAATCTGTTGACGCAAGAACAAACTTTTATGAGAAAAATTTTGGAGATACTGATTGCTCCCGAATTAGAAAAAGAATATAGCAAGCAAGAGTTGATGGAGTTTTATTGCAACTCCAATTATTATGGAAATGGCTGCTATGGCGTAGGCAGTGCCGCCAGATTTTATTTTGGAAAAGATGTTAGTGAGCTTACATTAGCAGAATGTGCTATGCTGGCTGGTGTCAGCAACAGCCCCAATAATTATAATCCGGTAGCAGACTTTTCACTGGCTACAAAGAAAAAAGAACAAGTATTAAAACAGATGCTGGATCAGAAAATGATATCTAAAAAAGAGTACGATACTGCATGTAAGCAAGAAATTGCAGTCACCCAAACATCTTCCAGTTTAGTATCCGCTGATAACTATATGAGCAGTTATGCCATCCATTGCGCTACTTTAGAGTTAATGGAATTAGACGGTTTCGAGTTCGATTATCTTTTTGATACGGAAGAGGAAGAGCAAAATTACAAAACAAAATACAATGAAGCGTACAAAAAAAGTGCTTCTGAAATAAGAGGCGGCGGTTATACCATCCATACAAGTTTTGATCAAGGGATACAAGCCCAATTGCAAACCTCCGTAGACGAGCAATTATCCTCTGATGCACAAGTACAGGAAAACGGTAAATATCGTTTGCAAGGTGCCGGCGTATGTATTGATAATAAGACTGGATATGTCGTTGCTATTGTAGGTGGGCGAGATGATGACGCTTACAATCGTGCTTTTTTATCGGTTAGACAGCCTGGTTCAGCAATTAAGCCTTTATTAGTTTATGGACCAGGGTTCAACGAAGGAAAATTATTACCTTCCATGTATTATGAAGATAAAAAAATTGATATTAATGGATACTCCCCCAAAAATGCCGGCGGTGGATACAGTGGAACTATTGATGTCCGACAGGCATTAGGTTCTTCCAAAAATACAATACCCGTGCAGATTTTAAATGAGATAGGTATCCAGACAGGAATGCAATATCTTGCTGATATGCATTTTTCTCATATTAGTTCTGCTGATACACTGGCGCTTTCTACTGCACTTGGAGGATTTTCATCCGGAGTACAAATTGATGAAATGGCACGTGCCTATGCAACAATAGCTAATCATGGGAAATTTACTGGAAAAACTTGTATTTTATCTATCGAGCATGAAAAGAAAGGCAGTATCTATCATGGGGATGAGGAAAAAGAGCGAGAGATTTTCAATCAAGACGCTGCATTTATGCTTACCGATGTTATGCAAGGAGTAATCAATGAGTCTTACGGAACTTGTAAAAATATGGATTTGAATGGACAGATTGCAGCAGTAAAAACAGGTACCACCGATCATGTGAGAGATAGCTGGTTATGTGGCTATACAACACATTATACTACCTCTGTATGGGTTGGAAATGATGATAATACTCCCCTTTCCAGCAGCAACTATGCAAAAAATATTTGGAAAGACTTTGTAAATAAAATACACGCCGAAAAGCCAATAGAAGATTTCACTGTACCATCTTCTATTCAATATCGAAAAATTAGTAAAAATGGAAATCCTACGGATGAAATTGCTGAAAACTTGGATATGTCTGTATCTTCTTATAATCGCAGACCACAAGGTTATGATTTATTTTCTCTAAGTATGCAGGACAAACTCTCCAAAACAACGCAGGAAAAAGAGTTAAAAGAAGCCTTAGAAAAGGCCGAAAGCGCTGTATCTGCTTATGAAGCCTATGAAATTACAGATGTTCAGACTGCTACGGGAATGAAGGATGTTCACAGTGCTGCTGTAACAGCCGTAGAGCAAATACCCGATGAATATAAACGAGCGGATTTTACAAAGCGGATTGTAAAAAAAGAAAAACAGCTCTCAAAGACATATCAAACATGGGAAGAAAAAATAAAAGCGGACGAAGAACAGAAAAAATCCCAGGCATTGCTGGAACAGGCAAAACAGGATGAAGTAAACGAACAAAAAGCCTATGAAAAATTACATAACCAAAGGATTTCTTATGTTCAGGAATGTATTGAAATGCTTTCTTCTCGAAAATATAATACCAAAGCGACACAAGCCATTTTAAAAGAAACTTGGAAAAGGCTGGAAAATTGTAAAGGATACGAAGAATATGACTCTTTGAAAGCGGAAATCCAATCCGAGGAAAATCGAATTTCTTCCTTGCCAACAGAAATCCCAAAACCGGAAGTTCCCGAAAACGAGCTGGATATACCTCCTGAAAATTTCCCGGAAGAAGAGTAGTCGCATTACGAAAAGAAGCTCCATATTACCGGGGCTTTTCTTCTTGCATTTTTATTTTTTGAAATCTTCCATATTAAGAATGTCATAAAAATAATAAAATAATAGGAGGAGATGACATGAATAAAGTGATTTTAATGGGAAGATTAACAAAGGATCCTGATGTAAGATACAGTCAGGGAGAAAATGCAGTGGCTGTTGCCAGATATACATTGGCAGTAGATAGACGTTTTAAAAAAGAAAATGAAGCAACAGCAGACTTTATCAGCTGTATTGCTTTCGGCAGAGCAGCAGAATTTGCCGAAAAATACTTCAGTCAGGGTATCCGCATTATAGTAAGCGGCAGAATTCAAACAGGAAGCTATACAAACAGAGACGGCAACAAAGTTTTTACAACTGATGTTGTGGTGGAAGAACAGGAATTTGCCCAGTCTAAATCTGAAGGAGGAACAACTCAGCCTGCTGCAACACAGAATAATGCAGCATCTGGAAATAGACCTTCACCTCAGCGCCAGACAGCACCACAGTCTAGTATGGGTGATGGCTTTATGAATATTCCAGATGGACTGGATGCGGAACTTCCATTTAACTAATTCACTTTCGTAAGAAAAGAGATTTCGCTTGTCGAAGTCTCTTTCTTTTTATAAAAAAGATTTCCTTTCGGATAAGTAAGTACATAACACATCGGTCACTAATCACTATCCCTGTTATGAAAAACTTGAAAATATATGAGAAAAATACTTATTAAAATTTGTGTATAAAAAGAAAAAACTACCATATTTGCATAATTAAGAATTATTATCACGAGTTTGTACCTAAAAGTGGTGCACAAAATTTTTTATTTATCTAATTTTCTGTATAGTAAATAAGAATAATATTGGAAAAAGGGGAAAATTATGAACGAACAAAACACAGGAAAAGAAACGGGATGTTTTACATGCCAAGCCTATTTTGAATGTAAGCATAATACAGAAAATGGAATTTTGCAAATCAGAGAAGACTGTGAATATTTTACACCGATATCAAAAGAAATTTCAGGAGGCAATAGCTCATGACAGAACAGGAAAAAATTTATGAACATTATAAATCAATCAATGTACCAAATGAAAACATAAAAAAATTGGCAGAATTATTTGTAATATATAAAATTCCCAACTTGGAAATTCATGAAATTCTGCGCATACTCAACCGCTATGGCGCAGACGCTGCATTTCTTGACGAGATGACAAGAGAAGGTATTTCTTCGGAAATGCTTGAGAAATTACTTCCCGGCTTGGTACAGCCACGACATATGAAGGTAAGGATAGAAAAAGTCCATTTAGGTTAAACAGACAAATAGACAGAAAGGAGTTTTTATGGAAACTATAACTGGTACAGTAAGTCGAATTATATTCCGAAACGAAGAAAATTGTTATACTGTTTTCCTGTTCGAAGCAGATGAAAAAACAATCAGCGTCACCGGAACATATTTTGAAATAACAGAAAAAGAGTATTTAAAAATTCACGGCGAATATGTCAAGCATTCCACTTATGGTACGCAGTTCTCCACAGATCATTATGAGTCTGTATTTCCTGAAAACCTAGCAACACTTTCAGAATATTTAGGCAACGGCGTCATTAAGGGGATTGGAAAAGTTCGAGCACAAAACATCGTAAAAAAATTCGGACAAGAAACTATGGATGTATTAACAAACCATCCGGAACGTTTAGAAGAAGTTTCAGGGATTGGAAAACGTTCTGCTTTACTTATTAGTAAAAGAATGAAAGAACGTACAAAGACGCAGATTGCACTTTTAAAGCTATATAATTTTGGCATTAGCAGCGCAATGGCAAAAAAATTATATACAACCTATGGCGAGAAAATCTTTCATATTTTGCAAACAAATCCATATCAAATTGTAAAAGAAGTCCATGGCCTTGGTTTCCAAACGATGGATAAAATTGCTCAATTCAATGGAATTCCCAAAGAACATTCTTATCGTTTAGAGAGCGGTATTCAATATTCTTTGGAAACAACTCGTATGAATGGGCATACCTGTTACCCAAAAGATAAATTAATAAAAGAAGCTGAGAAAATTTTGGACTCAAAAAAAGTTGCGTCTACCGTTCATACTATGCTTCAGGAAAAAAAGTTAATGTTGGTAAAAAGAAAGGGAACCGAATATCTCTACATCCCTCGTATATATGAGGAAGAAGTCTCTTCTATAAAAATGCTACGTGACCTGGACAGGAAAATAAAGATATCAAATAAAAAAGTAATGCAAACGATCCAAAAGTTAAACAGCACCTTAGATGAAGTACAAGCGCACGCTGTATACGTTGCAGCGAAATCTGGTTTTATGATACTAACTGGCGGTCCCGGTGTAGGTAAAACAACCACAACAAATTTGATTATCCGTTATTTTAAAGACCAAAAGAAAAAAGTGCTTCTCGCAGCCCCAACAGGGAGGGCCGCGAAACGCATGTCAGAAGCAACCAATATGCCTGCCTCTACCATTCATCGCTTACTTGAATTCACTTCTGAAAACGGACATACCTATTTTGTAAAAAATAAAAAAAATCCATTAAAAGCAGATGTTGTTATCATTGATGAGGTATCTATGCTTGATCAAAGTCTTTTCTACGCCTTATTATGTGCGTTAAAAAAAGGAACACAGTTGATTTTTGTCGGAGACAAAAATCAGTTGCCTAGTGTAGGTGCAGGAAATGTTTTAGGAGATTTGATTGCATCTCAAAAATATCCGGTTGTGGAACTTACAAAAATATACCGACAGGCAGAGGATAGCGATATAATTAAAAATGCGCATAATATTTTAAACAACAAAGGGCTTATTTTATCAAATAAAGATTTCTTTTTTAAAGAATGTTCCGATATTGATGAGCTTAAACGATTATTGGTGCATTATGTAAAAGACTCATTGCCGGCATTTACCGGAGAGAAAAAGATACAAATTTTAACACCCTTACGAGTACGTGAGGCAGGCGCCAATGCCTTAAACACTCTCTTGCAAGATGCCCTTAATCCTTCGAATGTTACAGTAAAAGGATTTCGGGTAAATGATCAAGTTATTCAGATAAAGAACAACTACAATATGGTTCGCTATCGAAAAGATGGAAAAAGAGAATTCGGACTATTCAATGGGGATACTGGAACAGTAACTTCTATAAATGAAGAAGATGAATTACTCACTGTTTCTTTTGATGATGGATGGTATTCAGATTATGAGTTTGATGAATTAAATGAACTAGAATTAGCATACGCACTAACCATACACAAAAGCCAAGGAAGCGAATACCCTGTTGTTGTTATTCCAATTTGGGACTACATCCCTATAATCACAACAATGAACTTACTTTACACGGGTATCACAAGAGCTAAAAAATACATTCTTCTGGTTGGATCTGCAAAACGTCTGGAACAGATTGCAAAAAATCGAACACAAAATCAGCGTTATACTGGATTAAAAGATGGTTTCTAATTTTTTTGTCTCTAAGAAAAAGAAAAATACCATATTTAAATAAAAACATGCTGGAGGCAAAATATGACAGAAAAAAAATATTATGACATAAAAAATGTACCCGTCAGCGTACAAAAGTTGCTATTTAATATAGACTATGAAAAGTATCATACACTAAAAAACTTTTTAATGCAGTCTGATTGCGAAGAAGCAACTGCATTATTAGATCTTCTGGACAATATAGCAGAACTTTATCAAGAAACAACCGGAAATGACCTCACAAATCGTTTCCAATTCATTGAACAGTATCAGAACTTGCTCAAGTTCGTTGAACTGTCAAACGCAGCGCAGTTATCTTTGGATGATTTCGTTTATGTAATCTCAAACAGAAAAATATTATATGCTCCAAACAAGACTTCTTTTATTCTGTACTATAAAAACTTAAAGGTTACCATTGCAAATAGCATTCATGGACTGACCATTTTAAAACCTGTATATACATCTGAGGAAATGGTTACCGATAAAAACTGTGCGAACTTAAAATGGAGCGAATTAACAGAAGCAGAATTAGCAGCTGCAAATATATGCGAGGTGTAAAAAATGATTTTTGATAAAAAAGAACAAACTTATGTGGATGTCACAAAGCATCCATATTTTAAAGAATATGAAACTGCAATTACCTTAAATGGACTGATTTTGATGCTTCAGTACGGAAATGTCATTTGTATTGCAGATAGTTCACGTTTTTCGGCTGATGCTGTTGAAATTTACAATAAAAATACCGGACACATTGTAAACACATCAATTGAGTCCTATTTTAACGGATATGAAGTAGCCGTAGCATATGATGAATTACAACAGCCGGTAATACTAATGATCCAGTATGGAAGTGTTATTTGGAGCGCACCTTCCGAGCTTTATGGAGTACGATGCAAAAATGATACAAACCTTGAAAATGTAGACTTACTTTCCTCAGAAAAAGAAGTTTATCAGTATATCGTTTCTTACATCCATGAACATAAGTATGGGCCGATATATGATGAAATCATTCAACATACAAAAGTGCGTTCGAAATCTACCATCTGTCTTCACATAAGGAAATTATTGAATTTAGGGCTTTTAGAAAGTGATGCTCCTGGTTCGGCGCGAGCCTTACGACTTCCTGATGCTGTATAATTTAATTTCTTCTTTTTATCATATTCTATTGTAGATGTGATAAGAGGAGGAAAAACAATGAATCCATGCAACAATGGTTCTTACAATGGGTGGCTGTTAAAAGAACCAACTTTTATAAAAAACAAAGAAGGTATCGAATTTCAAGCACGCTTTGTTTTAAAGGTAAGACGGGACTACCGTGGTAGAGACGGAAAGTACGAATACGATTATATACCTATGCGTATCAGTGGAGAAACCCGATTAAAAATAGCAAGAATGATGAACCCTGGTGACTCTCTTGCAGTCTGTGGTTCTGTAAGGACCGGAAGATACGAAGTAAAAGGCAAACTCTGCTATGAGGTTTATATAAATGTAGATAGTATTTCTTTTTCCCCAAGAGCATCCTTTTTCGCCGGAGAAAAAGAAGAATTTCCAAATAATAAACCACAAAAGGAAGAAGCTGCTGATACAACCATTATTTCAGGATTTGATTTACCATTTCATTAAGAGAGAGCCAAAGGCTCTCTTTTTTGCGTACAAAAATCAAATTTTGTTCCTTCTTTTGTATCATATTTATAGGAACAGAAAACAAAAAAGGAGGAACTTTATAATGGAACGTAACATCACAAAGCTACAAGCAGGGCAGGAAGGTGAGATCCTTTTGCTGGTGCAGGAAGTGGAAAAAGCAGTTGCAAGTAATGGCAGCCATTATGAAAAATTAAAAGTACGGGATACAGAAGGAAACGATGCAATGGTATTCAATTGGAACGAACCTTTCGCAGCTCCATTGCCTGCTGTCATCTATGCAAAAATACACACAAAATTGGTAAAAGAAATGAACAACTATAACATGTCTACTTACCAGCCAGATAATAGTGTACCAAAATCTGAATTTCTTCCAAAACCTACGATTAATGTAAAAGAGTACTGGCATGAACTCATTGAGCACGCTAACCATCTGCCACCAGAATTGCGCCGTTTAGTTGAGCTTGTTCTTATGGATGATCAGAAAAAATTTCTTTCTTATCCATTAACTTCTTCTAAGTCTTTTGCACGACGTTGTGGAATTTTGGAAGCAACATTGAAATTAACAAAAATGACTGCTGATGCCTGCTGCACACTTCCCACTATAGACCGAAACCTTTCTATTACTTCTGCAATTTTATACTACGTAGGATACACAGAGTGCATCAATGATGCGTTTCTTGCTACGCCAGAAGAAATCTTAATCGGTGCCGGAGTATCCGCTTACACCAAAGTAATCTCTCAGGCTGAAAACGTCAAAAAAGAGCTAAAAGATGATAACCTTCAGCACTTTTGTGAAGCTGTAAAATGTATCAGCCATATCCTGCTCAGTCGCTACAAAGGTATTAACACTGCAATACCTGAAGCTATGTTATTACGTCATTTAGATGCGATTATAACAGATATTGATTATATGATATCTGCAACTGCTGCAACAGAACCTGGGAAAATTTCCAGCGTTTCCGGATTGGGTAAGTTATATCGCAGATAAGAAAACGGGCTTATCCCGTTTTCTTTTTCTTGACAAAGTTTCTCCTGACACGTACACTTATATTTAGGAAAGGAGAATATTACCATGTTAAAGAAACTTCAAACAGGCCAAATATGCCGTGCTCTTTATGATGATATCAAAATGGAAGCATGGATAAAAGAAGATGTATTATTTATCCGGGCATATATTCCGGAGTTATCCGTTGGCGCTTCCAAAGAGTTTTACCAAACATTAGGAATTCTGCTAGAAAATACAAAAGAATACGTGCAGCTATCCAGTAGACTACATTTCGAGAACAGCATTGATAAAGACATTTATTTAACTGGACGCATGGAGACACTATACAAATATTTAGTTTTATTATTTCAGACAAAAATAGCACATCCATTACATAGCATATTCAAATAATTGATGGAACAGGTAGTCCGCCTGTTCCTTTTTTATTTTCATCTTTCTTCCATATTTCTATGAATACAAACGAATATAGGAGGAAAAAATGAACAGATTAGAATTAAAACAGGTCTTAAAAAAAGCAACCAGAGCAGTAAAAGATGGTTTCCATAGCGGAGCAAATTCTTTACTTTTACAGGTGAAATCCGGCACACTGACGATATCTGCCAGAAATCCAATTTGGGCTATTCGTGCATGGGCAGATATAGCTGACGGGGAAAAAGAATTATCTTGTATTGTAGATGCCTCTTTATTTAATAAGGTCGTAGATAAGATGACTGGGGATAATATAAAACTATCTATTTCCAAAGGATGTCTTGTTATTCAAAGTGGCAAAACAAAAGCAAACATTCCCTATCAAGATGATAAAAAATGGCCGAAATCACAATCCTTTAAGCCTTTACATCGCTTAGATATTTCCGAAAAGGCATTGAATTGTTCTCATGCTTTAGCAAAATCCGAAGCCCGAAACGGTTTGCTGTCTTCTTATCATGTAGAAGTCTTTGAGGACGGCTATTGTCTTACAGCTACGGATTCAAAAAGGATTTCTGTATGCTGTTTTGGAAGCGGAAAATTAAAATATGATTTTGCTATTGATGGGGAATTTTTAAAAGAAGCTGTTACGCTTTCTGGCGGAGAAGCATTTTTAGAAACGGACACAGAGAATGTATTGGTTGTAGGAAATGATGTGGAATTATATGCCAAAACACGGCCAGAGCGTTATCCAAACATCCAATCCTTATTAGCATCCAAAAAAAGTACTACTGCAATTACGGTAAACAGAAAGGACTTTTTGGAAGCACTTATGGTTACCACTTTAATGGATAATGTTATTGTTATTGACATCAGTGAACAAAATGTAATTATGTCAAATAAACCGAGTGTAAAAGGAGATTCGCATACTGAATTGCCAGCAGTTGTTGAAGGAAAATCGAACTTACGGATTGGGCTGGAAGGCTCTTACATGAAAGATGCAATTCAGGCTTTGAAAGGAGAAAAAATCACACTTCATTTCGAACACGCAAAGGCGCCCGTCTATTTAGAAGAAGGTCCTCAAACAGAGCTTATATTACCTGTTATCATTCGAGAGTAGTAAAGAAAACTATCGCTTATGCGGTAGTTTTTCTTGTTTTATCATTTCATTTTTGTTATACTCAATGTATACATATTATTCTTATAATCTATTCTATTGTTCATCCACTTTTCAGGAAACTTCCATTTTTCATGTACAAAAACGTGTTCCATATTTTTTATTGGTAGAATAAAAAGTGTTAAGAAAGGAATTACAGCTTATGTCAAAAGATAGAAATTTAGAACTCAAAGAAGGGTTGCCGATATCAAAATTGAAGCACCATGTTGCAAAATTTCACATCGGTGATCAAGTGCAAATACCGGCAGAACTTTTGCAAAATGACAATATTGTTCCCAACAGCCCCTATATGGATGCTGTGGTTCATTCTATTTGCACACATCATATTGTTTATCATTTAAAAAATGGAGCTTATGTTTCACTGGATAATTTTGATAATTTACAAGTTAGAATTCAAAAGCCGGCAGCTTTTTCATCCTATTCCGAGGAACAAGAGTTGCAAGATGTACTAAACAGCATGATGCAAAAAGACTGTCATAAATGACAGTCTCATTATCTACACACGATTTAAGATTGTTTTGCAATCCACCGCAAGTGCATAGAAAGCGTTCCGCAAATCACTATTATTGCAAAAAAGCATTGCATTCTGTGCATTTATCCCTAATTCTCTGGCTTTGTTCTTTATCATTGTCTTGTATTGTTCTTCGCTCATGAAGTCCTGCCATGTTAAGTGGTGTGTTTTGCATGCGATATAACCATCTGTATCATATTGTAAAGTAACATCATGACCATGTTTTGGTTTTGTGTCCGAAAAAGCAATCGGTATCAACAGCCGGCCAGGAAAATGTATCCCCAGAACAGAAGCATCTTCCCTTGAAAGATGAAATACTGGCTTTGATTTATTTTGTTTTCCGGTGTATGCATAATACCAATCCGGTTTTCCCTCTAATTCCCAAAGGGTATCCGCAGCCTTTCCGTAATCAACGTTATTTACATACATAATTAAATCGATTGCATTAATGGCCGCACCGCAAGTATTGCAATATAAATTGTTCCAACCTGATTTAAAATAGCAATTTGTAGCGTGATGATCCGTATGTCCCGGTAACGGACAAAGGACAAAAAAAGCGCTTCCTCGCCGTGTAACCTGCATTCCTAGATAGTGGACCACACGTTCAATATCTGCTTCTTGTTTTAACCGTGTATAATTATTTTGTTCCATAATATTTCCTCCCATAATGAACTCTCTGCGTGAATATGGTGGAAATATCTATTCTAAATAAATTTGTAATAAGGAGAATATAAATATGTCAGTAAAAGAATATATCACAAAAATAAATGAAACCGGAAATAGTTACTTAGCCGAAGTCAAAGAACACGCATGTTCCGCTGCACTTACGGATCCGCAGCAGTGTGTGGATTTCATCAACCAGGCATTCGATGCAGCTCATCTTTCAGAAGAGCATTTCTATGTGATTGCCACAGACACGAAAAGCAAACCAATTGCTGTTTTTGACGTTGCACATGGCGTAATCGATGGGGCTTATGTTCAACCGAGAGAAGTTCTCGTGCGCTTACTTTTATGCGGCGCTTCCTCTGCAATTTTACTACACAATCACCCATCGGGTTGTTCAGATTTCAGCAAAGATGATTTAGAAGTCACCAAGCAAATGCATGCCGCTTTTGAACTTATTGGCATGAAATTATCTGACCATATCATCATTGGACGAGATAATTACTATTCCTTTTGCCAGCACACATTATTATCACGCCAGCATCAGAAGGAATAATCGTTACTGCATAGACAATATTTTTTCTGTGGATATATACCATATTTATAGATTAAACGCAAAAGCTATCATCTGCACACGGAACCGGTTCCTTTTTATAAAGCACTGATGTGATACAGGGTGCCAAATGAACTCTCTTTCTTATACCTAAAAATAAAATTCTTCCATGTTCTATGTATTAAAAATAGAAAGGAAGTGCTTATTTGAAAATGCAACTGCAAAATAAAAAGGGAGGAGTGCAGATTTACACATGATAAAACAACATAACTCCTTCCTAAAACAGGTAATAGGTATTCTTGCGTTTTTTATCTGTTGCCTTTTTCTACGTATGTATATATTCACATTAGCATACGTTCCATCTGAAAGCATGGTTCCCACTTTACAAAAAGGAGACATCTTATTTGCCACTAAATACGATAAGCAGGCGCTTGAACGATATGATGTCATATTATTTGACTTTCCGGATAACGAACACTTATGTTTTGTAAAACGTGTAATAGGGCTGCCTGGTGAAACCATTGAAATCAAAAACGGGAAAGTATATGCAGATGGTATCCGATGCCGAGATGATTTCACAGCGGAATTATCAAAAGATAATGGGGTTTATCATGTACCACAAGGATGTTATTTAGTACTTGGTGATAACCGAAACCACTCCCATGACAGCCGTTTCTGGAAGCACACCTATGTAAAACAGGAACAAGTACGTGGAAAAGTAAAATACATTCTTTTTCCATTTGGACATACTGGAGAAGTAAATAAATAGCCGGAAACATTCCTCATTTCTAAGTCTCTACTTTACCTAAATAGGAACATATTTTCACCAAAACATAACGGAAATACTTTTATTTATATCTCTTTTTTACTTTTCTCCCATATTCCTGATATTAAAAGAGAATATAGGAGGAAATAATTATGGCTAAAGTCGCAAAGGACAATCGTTTAACTACTGGCGAAGCAGCTTTATTGTACTGCATTTTAGGAGAACCGGATCCTAATGATAAAAGTAAAAGAAGATATCCGACCATCAAGGAATCTATCAATTACATGATGGGACAGCTCATTCAAAGTCCAGAAGAAGAACGAAAAGAAAAAGCAACGTCTGTTACCACAGAACAAATGACTTTATTTTAAGACGCCAAGTTGCCAGAGATGTCTTTATGATATCTCTGGTTTTTTATTTGCACACCAGAACAAACGTTTGTATAGTATTGACAAACTGATTGCTATCATGATATGATTTTTAAGTCAGCATAAATCTTTGCTGATATGTATTCCCTATTTAACCCCTGGGTTTTGCCCAGGGACTTTTATATTACGTGCAGAAAAATCAATGGTACTGCAATTATGTTATAATAAAGACATAAACAAATTAAATAGTCTTCAGAATGGAGGATATAAAAGTGAATATTATCGCATGTGTAGATGACCGCATGGGGCTTCTTTTTAACAATAGAAGACAAAGTCACGATAAGGAAGTAATAAGGAAAATTAACGAAATAGTAGGTGAGCAAACACTTTGGATACATCCATATAGTAAAACCTTGTTTCCTGAAGCACAGGTATCAGAAGAATTTTTAGAACATGCAAAAAATAATGACTTTTGTTTCATTGAAAATACTCAAGTACCACCTGAAAAAGTAAAAAAGTTATATCTTTTTCATTGGAATCGGATTTATCCTTCTGATTTTTCCTTAAAATTGCCTATGGATACCTACAAAATCATACAAACAGAAGATTTTATAGGTTCTTCTCATGAAAAAATTACATTGGAGGTATATGATTGTGAATAAGCTTAAAAAATATGGGTTAACTCTTTTATTATCTGCACTTGTTTTTGTCACAGGATGCAAAACTCCCACCAGTACAGTAGAACAATCAAAAGAAAGCGCTGCACAAACAGAGCAGCAGTCAGAAGAAACAACTTCTGTTGATGTATCTCAGCAGGATGCACTTACTGAAACAGATACGTCAGAAAGTATCAGCTCAGAAACAAGCAGTTTCTCGTTGACAAACATTCCGGATTTTTCCGGTTCTCCCTATATTGTTATAAATGACAACAATCCATTTTTTACAGATGAGGAGTTGAGCAGTACGTCTTTTGAAAAGTATAGTGAATTAGATCCGTTAGGAAGATGTGGGACCGCTTACGCTAGTATAGGAAAAGATATTATGCCAACGGAGAAACGAGAGGCTATCGGGCATATCAAACCTAGTGGTTGGAAAACAGCAAAATATGATTGCGTAGACGGAAAATATCTTTTCAATAGATGTCACTTAATCGGATTTCAGCTGTCTGCTGAAAACGATAATGAAAAAAATTTAATTACCGGCACCAGATATATGAATGTGGATGGGATGCTGCCATTTGAAAACATGGTTGCTGATTATGTAAAAGAAACTGGAAATCATGTACAATATCGTGTTACACCTATTTATGATGGAGAAAATCTGGTAGCAAGCGGTGTATTAATGGAAGCTAAATCCGTAGAAGACAATGGAGCCGGTATTCTATTTAATGTATATTGTTATAATAATCAGCCGGGAGTTGAGATTGATTATGTAGATGGAACATCCCATGCCTCAGAGGATACCTCTTCAATCGTATCTGATACCAAACCGGATGCGGATAAACAGAATTCTTCAACAGATGTAGTAGCGGAGGCAACTTATATTTTAAATACAAACACAAAAAAATTCCATAAACCAGATTGTTCCAGTCTTTCCAGCATGAAAGAAGAAAACAAAGAGACATTTACAGGAAGCCGAGATGAACTGACGCAGCAGGGATACGAGGCTTGTAAGAATTGTAATCCATAATTTTTTTAGAGATGCCATGATGGCGTCTCTTTTTCTTTTGTGTTTTTTTTCATATTTAATATGAAATTAAAAAACAGGAGGAAAATATTATGTCAAATGAAATCAAAAAACCAACGAACAAAGCATCTGAAGTGAGTGTTGCAACATACCTTATACAGCAATTTCCAGAATGGAACGAACAGTTAAAAAAGCTGGTATATGCTTACGAAATGCCTTACAAATATTTCTGTGAAAAGGAAGCTGAATTCCGCTTGGAAAGCTTAGGAATTTCAAATACTACGTCCGATTATCCATGTATGGTTGAGTTAATTGCAGAAGACCTTTTTAACTCAGACACGTTTTCAGATGGAGAAATTGCAGAACAGATTGCTTCATCTGTCTTAAAAACGGATTTTTGTTTAGATTTGAAGGATGAAAAACAGATTGCATTTTTAAAAGAAAACTATTTTAAATCCGAACTGCCACTCACATTAACTGGTTCAAAAGCAAATCTTCCTTTTTTAGCATCCTATGTTTGTGAATTAAACACCAAGAAGACAAACAGAAAGATGGAAGAAGCTTTCTGGAACGTTTTGGATAGTCGTGAAAAAGACTATATTACTACGAAGGAGCTGCAGGAGTTATTCCTTACCTTTCAGAAAGAATACAGGGATAACCAGACCAGGATTAAAATCCCTGGTGGCGAATTAGTAGCAGAAGAAAGCCCAAACCTGCAATGTCCTGGAATATGTGTTTATCTCGAATTAGAAAACGGTGATATTTTAGATATTGCATTGATGGAATACCATAAGGAAGACAAAAGCTCCTCTGTCGAAGTTTACGATTATGAAGATGTTTGGAGTGAAGACTGGACAAAAAAGCATTCGCTTGATCTGTCAGAAATTAAAAAAGCATTTGAACTGTAATGCTTCTGGCTGCAAGGGAAAACATTTGACGAACGGAAGGAGATGCCATTACGGCGTCTCTTTTTTTGGGGATAAATCTTCCATATTACCATTGTAATAAAATGATAACAGGAGGAATTAATTATGGCAAAATGGACACCAGTAAGTAGTGGAAAATACCCGCAGGATGAGGAAATAGTACAAGTTACATACATTAGCTGTCTGGATGGAAAACCTTGTTGTGACGAATTTGCGCTAAGAAGAGATGGCGAATGGCTTTGGACTGACTATTCAGACGTAACAGTTGAAATTATCGCATGGAAAAAGAATTGTAAACCATATAACCCCCATAAAGACTATATCGGTGAAATCACCAAAATGGTTATGGATATCAAATTTGATCGACCAATTGATACTGACAAGCATTATATCTCACCGGGTGGATATGTATTCGTAAGTGAAGGCAAAGCATATCAGTTTGATTTTATGGATTATGAAGGCAGTGTAAATAAGGACGATCCTACCATTTTACATGCTGAAGTGTATACTCTCGACAGAAATTATTCTGATGATTTATCAAAGTTCAATTCTGACGGATTGGAGAAAATAGAAGATTTTTATATTTACACAGGAGAAGGAGATGATCCGGAAATCAATCCAGTAAAGGTATTATCGCTTTCCATTGAGCAGCATTTAACCATAACAAAGGTTAAAGAAGATTTGTTGGAGTCCATTAAACTTTGAAATTTAGAGATGCCATTGCGGCGTCTCTTTTTCAACATAATCCATCTTATTATTTTCTGTCATATTAGATGTGAACAGTAATAACAGGAGGAATGAAAAATGCAAAATACATCAAATAACGAAATGAAAAAAGTGGTTTCAAAACTTATGGAAGATAATCCAAAGTATAAAGAAAATCTGAAAGATTTGTTATCTGTATATTTAGATCCCTATGGATACATATATAGAACTCAAGTTTATCACCAATTGAAAGATTTAAGAGTCCCAGAAGACGCATCTGAATTTGAAGATATTGTTGATGTGGCAGCAGATGAACTTCGCAGTTTAGGAAGTACATTTGTAAGCGATACAGTTTCTCAGTATTTGGAACAATATCGCTTAGAGAGCAAAAATAAAGACGATATGGAAATCATTCAGGATGATTATACTACCATCAACCATCTAATTTGCTTATCCGATTCTGATGAAACAATTGATAATTTAGTTGACTTATTTTTCAAGCATTATTTTATAGATGAAAGGGATGAATTAGAGAATGATGTGGTATCTTATCTGGAAGATGAAATCGATGATATGATATGCAAATCTAAAAAAGAACTGTATATCACCACAAAAGATTTAATAAACATGTATGAAGCATTTGAACTTTAAAAATAGAATGAATGCCAGCTGCTATTCTATTACTTGAAAAGGAGTCCTTTATGGGCTTCTTTTTGTATGTATAAAAATCAAAATTCCTTTTTGTCTGCTACGATAAAGAAAAGGGATGAGTTGTAAAATCCATCGCATAAAACTTTCGTCCAATAAACATATATCCCATATTACATAGAGCAGAAAAAAGGAGGTTATCATGCTAAAAGAATTACGAGAAGAAAAAATTTTACTCTCCCTAAAAGAGGTCAGCGAATTACTCAACATTTCATATAGCAAAGCCAGAACTTTTACATTTGAGCAAAACATGCAGGTTCGAATTGGAAGAAGAATATTAGTCCATAGAGTAAAGTTAAATAAATGGCTTGAACATCAGGTTAATTAGAAAGGATATAGATATATTCGGTTTCTTCTTGAATATAATCTTAAAGTTTGATAAGATGTTATACGAATATGAAATATCCTTATTTTTGAAGAAAAACACGGAAATAAGGAGGTCATTATATGGGAAATAATTTGAAAGGACGAAGCATAGGACGTGGTATTTGCCAACGGAAAGATGGAATTTACCAAGCGAAAGTATATTTAAAGGGGAACCCAAAACCCATATACCTTTATAACTCAAATTTAAACAAATTGAGGATAGAAAAAAAACATATAGAGTCTATTAAAAATCAGCAATTTTCTTTTCAACAATCGCTATTGATATTAGATGATTGGTTCGAACAATGGATGGAAACAGTCTGTGCAGTCAAACTTAAAAACACAACAATTCGTAATTATTACAATAATTATAATCGTATCAGAAAAAAAATCGGTCGTATCAAATTACTTGATCTTAATCAGCTCAACATTCAAACTGCAGTAAATGAATTGTCGCAACATTATAAAAAAAATACGATTAAAAGTACCTTAAATGTTCTGACTGCATGTTTAGATTATGCCGTAAACAATTTTGTAATTGCTCGTAATCCATGTAAAAGCATATTTGTCACTGAATGTACAAGAGATTTTTCTCCCGTAGAAAGAAAGGAAGATATGAAATACATAAATAAAGAAGTATTGGATTTGTTTTTTGATGTAGCCCAAAATTCCCGTTCATCCACCTATTTTTATATTTTACTTCATACCGGCCTTCGTGCTGGAGAATTATGTGCTCTACGATGGAAAGATATCGATTTTGAAAATTCAGAAATTCACGTATATAAAACAATCAACCGAACAGAATGTTTTTTCGATGAGAATGGAAAAAAATTAGAAAATCCAACTACAAGTGTACAGATTACTACACCTAAAAAATCAGCAAGTAATCGTATTGTTCCCATGACAATGGGTGTAGCAGAAGCATTTCGGACCATTAAAAAAAAGCAAGACAAAGATAAAGAGGAAAATCAGGATTGGGGAAATTCTAATGAATTTCTCGAAAAATATCCAGATCTGGTTTTAACCACAAAAAAAGGAAACTGTTTTTTACCAAACTACCTGCAAAAAGAATGCAGAAGATTGGTCGATATTTTAAATAAAAAAGAGCAAAAAAAAGCAAAAGAAAACAATCAACCCTATATGCCTGTTAATATTCATCCTCATATGTTCCGGCATACCTTTGTAACAAATTGTTATCAAAGAAAATTAGATTCCAGAATTCTATTAGATATTGTCGGACATCGAAATATAAAAATGACAGAACATTATACCCATCCAGAGAAGAAATTTATGCATAGTGAATTCGAAAAATACGAAAATAGGCTATAAAAAGCGATGTATAATTATTCAGCAATAGTAATTATTATACATACACTTAAAACCTTGATGTAACCTGAAAATAAAAAAGGGTGTAAAAAGGGTGTAGTAAGTAATATTAAACGTCCAAAAATGCTTTAAATACAAGCAAATGATATATACTGGTACATTATCACCAATGATGCAGCATTATGTAAAAACCAAAGAAGAATATAAGGATTGTATCTTATTTTACCGCTTAGGAGACTTCTATGAAATGTTTTTCGAGGACGCAGAAATCGTGTCCAAGGAACTGGAGCTTACCTTAACGGGAAAAGACTGCGGTATGTCAGAACGCGCGCCTATGTGCGGAATACCTTTTCATGCGGCAGAGGTCTATTTAAACCGTCTAATCAGCAAAGGATATAAAGTGGCAATCTGCGAGCAGATGGAAGACCCCAAGCAGGCAAAAGGCATTGTCCGCAGAGAAGTTATCCGTGTAGTAACACCGGGAACTACCTTAAACACACAGGCGCTTGATGAAACAAAAAACAATTACATCATGTCTGTGGTCTACGTTTCCAACCGCTTTGGCATTGCCATTGCCGATATTACCACAGGTGTATTCATGGTTACAGAAGTTGATGATGTGCGAAAACTGCTGGACGAAATTTATAAATTTTCCCCTGCAGAGCTTGTATGCAACGAAGCCTTTACCATGAGCGGCATTGAAATTGACGAGCTGAAAAATCGTTTAAATATTTCTCTTTCTACTCTTGATAACTGGTATTTTGATGATGATTTATGTGCACGTACTTTAAAAGAACATTTTCATGTGGGAACACTGGAAGGCTTGGGACTAAAAGACTATAACTGTGCGGTAATTGCAGCAGGAGCTTTATTTACCTATCTTTTAGAAACACAAAAAAATTCCATGGAGCATCTACGTCAGATTACTCCGTATAGTACAGACAAATATATGCTTATTGACAGCTCCACAAGGCGTAATCTGGAGCTTACGGAAACCATGCGGGAAAAAGCAAAAAGAGGTTCTCTTTTATGGGTGCTGGATAAAACCAAAACAGCCATGGGCGCTCGTATGATGCGTAGCTTTATCGAGCAGCCCTTAATTGATGAAGGAGAAATTAACGCACGTTTAGATGCCGTGGAAGAAATTAACTGTCATGAAATGGACAGAGAAGAGATACGGGAATATTTAAGTCCTGTTTACGACATGGAGCGTTTAATCAGCCGTGTCAGCTATCAGTCTGCCAACCCAAGAGATTTGATTTCTTTTAAAAGCTCTATTTCCATGATACCATACATACGTCAGCTTTTGTCCCAGTTCCAGTGTGAGGAACTCCAAAAGGTATATGAAGAAATGGATGATTTACAGGACTTATATCAGCTTTTGGAAGCCTCTATTGTAAACGAACCGCCTCTTGCCATGAAAGAAGGCGGCATCATCAAAGAAGGCTATCAAGAAGATATCGACCATTTCCGTGAAGCCAAAACAAAGGGAAAAGTATGGCTTGCCGAGCTGGAAGCAGAAGAAAAAGAAAAAACAGGTATTCGTACCTTAAAAATCAAATACAATAAGGTTTTCGGCTATTATCTGGAGGTCACCAATTCCTTTAAGGACATGGTTCCGGATTACTACACCAGAAAGCAGACCTTAACCAATGCAGAGCGTTATATCACACCACGCTTAAAAGAACTGGAAGATATGATTTTAGGTGCGGAGGACAAGCTTTATGCACTGGAATATGAAGCTTTCGTCTCCATTCGAACAAAAATTGCGGCAGAAGTAGAGCGTATTCAGAAAACAGCCCGTGCCATTGCCAAGCTGGATGCCTACGCATCTTTAGCTCTTGTAGCATCTCGCAATCAATTTGTCCGCCCCAAAATCAATACCAAAGGCGTTATTGATATTAAAAACGGCAGACATCCGGTAGTGGAAAAAATGATTTCCAACGATATGTTTATTCCAAACGATACCTATTTAGATAACGGGAAAAATCGTGTTGCCGTTATTACAGGACCGAACATGGCAGGAAAATCCACCTATATGCGTCAGTCTGCTTTGATTGTTTTAATGGCGCAAATCGGTTCTTTTGTGCCTGCTGAAAAAGCCAATATCGGAATTGTAGACCGTATTTTCACCCGTGTGGGTGCATCGGATGATTTGGCAAGCGGACAGAGTACCTTTATGGTGGAAATGACAGAGGTTGCCAATATCCTGCGAAACGCTACCTCAAAAAGCCTTTTGATTTTGGATGAAATCGGCAGAGGAACCAGCACCTTTGATGGACTTTCCATTGCATGGGCAGTGATTGAGCATATCAGCAATACCAGAATTTTAGGCGCCAAAACTCTATTTGCTACCCATTACCATGAGCTGACAGAATTAGAAGGAAAGCTGGCAGGGGTAAGCAACTACTGTATTGCAGTAAAAGAGCGAGGCGATGACATTGTCTTTCTTAGAAAAATCGTAAAAGGCGGAGCAGATAAAAGCTATGGTATTCAGGTTGCCAAGCTTGCCGGTGTCCCTAACTCTGTTATTGAACGGGCAAAGGAACTGGTAGAGGAGCTTGTCAGTGCAGATATTACAGCCACTGTAAAAAATATTGCTTCCGAAAACAAAAAGCAAAAGACAAAACCGGCCGTTCATTTTGACGAGGTAGATATGGAGCAAATTTCTCTTTTTGATACAGTAAAGGATGACGATGTCATTGAAGAGTTAAAATCCATACAGTTAGATGAATTGCGGCCGGTAGATGCTTTAAATATTTTATATCGACTTCAAAACAAACTGAAAAACAGATGGTGATAAAAATTGAGAAAAATTGCAGTTTTAAGTCAGAATACAATTGATAAAATTGCTGCGGGAGAGGTGGTAGAAAGACCTGCTTCCGTAGTAAAAGAACTGGTAGAAAATGCCATTGACGCAGGGGCTACGGCAATTACGGTAGAAATCAAAGAGGGCGGTATTTCCTTTATCCGTGTTACCGACAACGGGGGCGGTATCCCAAAGGAACAAGTACCTCTGGCATTTTTACGCCACGCAACCAGCAAAATCACACAGGCAGAAGACTTGCTTCAGATTACTTCTCTGGGATTTCGAGGGGAAGCTCTATCCAGTATTTCAGCGGTATCCCAGATGGAAGTGATTACAAAAGCGCCGGAGGATTTCATGGGTGTGCGCTATGTAATTGAAGGCGGACAGGAAAAGGTTCTGGAAGATGTGGGAGCGCCAAACGGAACCACCATGCTGGTGCGAAATTTATTTTTTAATACTCCTGCCAGAAAGAAATTTTTAAAAACAGCGATGACAGAAGCAGGGTATGTGAGCAGCTATATGGAACAGCTTGCCTTATCTCATCACAATATTTCTTTTAAATACATGGTAAACGGACAGCTTCGTCTGCACACCTCAGGAAATGCTAATTTAAAGGATGTAATTTACGGTATTTACGGACGGGATATTACAAGAGAGCTTCTTCCTGTACAATATGAAGTTTCCGGTCTTTCTGTCAGCGGTTTTATCGGAAAACCTTCCATTGCCAGAGGAAACCGCAACTTTGAAAATTATTACATCAATGGCAGATATGTGAAAAGCAAGCTTTTGATGAAAGCCATTGAAGAAGCTTACAAGCCTTACATGATGCAGCATAAATATCCCTTTGTCTGTTTACAATATGATATTCACGGGGAAGATGTAGATGTCAATGTGCATCCTACCAAAATGGAGGTTCGTTTTAAAAACCAGAGTGCGATTTATAATGCTACCTATGATTTAATTACAGATGCTTTAGCAGGGAAAGAAATCATCCCTGAGGTTTCTCTTACGCCAAAGCCGGCCGTTGGAGAAAAGCAAGCTCAAATCAAAGAAGAAAAAATACCGGTTCCCGAACCTTTTGAAAAGAACAGAATTGCAGAAGAAAAACCTGTATATGCTCCCGTAGGGCTTCGCCCGGCAAGCGCTGAGCCAAAAACAGAAAGTAAAGCAGAACCTATAAACGTAAACGAGCCTATAAAACCAACAGAGCCCGAAATACAGGCAAAACCGGAAGAACAGAAGAAAGAAGCTTTCCCAAAAGAAAAGCAGGCAGTAGAAAAAGCAGAACAGCTGGAGCTTTTTGACAACCGGCTTTTATCAAAAGAAGCCCGTATTCATCATCGGATTATCGGACAACTTTTCGATACTTACTGGCTGGTGGAATATGACAATAAATTCTATATTATTGACCAGCATGCCGCTCATGAAAAGGTATTATATGAACGCTTTTTAAAAGAATTTGCCAAGAAAGAAATTCTTTCTCAAATGATATCGCCGCCGTCCTTGATTTCTTTGAATTTACAGGAAAGTAACCTTTTAAAGGCAAATCTGGAAATTTTCCGAGAGTTTGGATTTGAAATCTCAGAATTTGGCGGCAAGGAATATAGTATTCATGCAGTTCCTGCAAATATCTACGGTGTTTCTGTACAGGAGCTCTTTATACAGATTTTAGACAGTTTAGAGCAGGAACACGTTTCCAAAACGCCGGATATCCTTGCCGAGCGTATTGCAACAGCCGCTTGTAAGGCTGCGGTAAAGGGAAACAACCGTCTTTCCGTAAAAGAGGCAGATGCTTTGATTGACGAGCTTCTCAGTCTGGAAAATCCATACAACTGTCCTCACGGAAGGCCAACCATTATCTCCATGACAAAATATGAGCTGGAGAAAAAGTTTAAACGAATTGTGTAGGTGAAGATTTTGAAAAAACCTTTAATTATTTTAACAGGTCCTACGGCAGTAGGAAAAACAAAGCTCTCGATTGCACTTGCAAAAGCAGTCAACGGAGAAATCATTTCCGCAGACTCCATGCAGGTATATAAACACATGGATATCGGCTCTGCCAAAATCAAAAAAGAAGAAATGTGCGGTGTTCCTCATTATCTGATTGATGTGTTGGAACCGGACGAGGAATTTCATGTAGTGCGGTTTCAGGAAATGACAAAGCAGGCTATGTCAGAAATCTATGCAAAAGGAAAAATTCCAATTCTTGCCGGAGGCACAGGATTTTATATTCAGGCAGTGGTAAAGGATATTGATTTTTCAAAAGAGTCTGAAAAGTCACCGGTAAGAGAAGAACTGGAAAAGCTGGCAGAGGAAAAGGGCTGTACATATCTCCATGAAAGATTACAGCAGATAGACCCGAAATCAGCAGAGAAAATTCATGCAAATAATGTAAAAAGAGTCATTCGGGCGTTGGAGTATTTTGAGCTTACGGGAAAACCGATTTCTGCTCACAATGAAGAAGAGGCTTCAAAAGAGTCTCCTTACAATGTGGCATATTTTGTTCTAAATGATATCCGTGAAAAGCTGTATGAAAGAATTGATGCCCGTGTAGACGCAATGCTGCAAGAAGGGCTGGTGGATGAAGTATCCCTGCTTGCCAAGAAGGGATACACCAAAGACATGGTTTCCATGCAGGGCTTAGGATATAAAGAAATTTTGTCTTATCTGGATGGAAGCTGTACCCTTGATGAAGCTGTTTATATCTTAAAACGAGATACCCGCCACTTTGCAAAACGGCAGCTTACCTGGTTTAAACGAGAGAAAGACGTTATCTGGGTAAATAAACAGGAATTTGCTTATCAGGAGGATAAGATTTTAGATTATATATTAGAAAACTGTAAGAAAAGAGGAGTATTACCATGCAGGAAATGATGGAAATGTACCGTGATTTAGGCATCAGCCCACAAGTGCTTGCTTTTGGAAATCAAATAGAAGCAGAATTAAAAGAACGTTTTCAGGAGATTGATGAAAACGCAGAATACAATCAGTTAAAGGTGCTTCATGCTATGCAGAAGAATAAAGTAAGCGAAGGCTGCCTTTATTCTTCTACCGGTTACGGCTACAACGATTTAGGACGTGACACCTTAGAAGAAGTCTATGCAGCTGCTTTTCATACAGAAGCAGCCTTAGTGCGCCCTTTAATTGCTTGCGGTACGCATGCTTTATCTGTGGCGCTTGCAGGAAATTTAAGACCGGGAGATGAGTTGCTTTCTCCTGTTGGAAAGCCTTACGATACCTTAGAGGAGGTTATCGGTATTCGTCAATCCAAGGGCTCTTTGGCTGAATACGGCATTACTTATCGTCAGGTAGAGCTTTTAGAAGACGGAAGCTTTGATTATGAGGGTATTCGAAATGCCATTACAGACAAAACAAAAATGGTGGAAATTCAGCGCTCCAAAGGATATCTCACACGTCCTACTTTTTCTGTATCCCAAATCGGAGAACTGATTTCTTTTATTAAAGGAATTAAACCGGACATTATCTGTATGGTAGACAACTGCTACGGTGAATTTGTAGAAAAAATAGAGCCAAGTGATGTAGGCGCCGATTTAATCGTTGGTTCACTGATTAAAAATCCCGGCGGCGGTCTTGCGCCAATCGGCGGATACATTGCAGGAAAGAAAGAATATGTAGACAATGCAGCCTATCGTCTTACCTGTCCCGGTCTTGGAAAAGAGGTCGGCGCTACTTTAGGCGTTAATCCTTCCTTTTATCAGGGATTTTTCCTTGCCCCTACTGTTACCGCAGGTGCATTAAAGGGAGCGATTTTTGCCGCAAATATTTACGAGCGTTTAGGATTTTCGGTTACACCAAACAGTACAGAAAGCCGTCACGACATTATTCAGGCTGTTACTTTTGGTACACCGGAAGGCGTCATTGAATTTTGTAAGGGTATTCAGGCGGCTGCACCGGTAGACAGCTATGTAGAGCCGGAGCCATGGGCTATGCCGGGCTATGACAGCGACGTAATTATGGCAGCAGGCGCTTTTGTACAGGGTTCTTCCATTGAGCTTTCCGCTGACGGACCGATTAAACCGCCTTATACCGTATATTTTCAGGGCGGTCTTACTTGGTATCACGCAAAATTAGGTATTTTAATGTCCTTACAGAAGCTTGCAGATAAAAATCTGGTTACATTGCCACAGGAGTAAATTATGGAAAAAAAGAAGGTCTGTATTGTAGGCGGCGGAGCTGCAGGCATGATTGCCGCCATTATGGCAACCAGAAATCATGCTGCTGTCACAGTTTTAGAGCATAATGAAAAAACAGGGAAAAAACTGCTGGCAACAGGAAACGGACGCTGTAATCTCACCAATGAAAAACAAGAAAAAATCTGCTATCACAGCGAAAATCCGGAAATTCTATGGGATGTTCTGCAAAATTTTTCTTTTAAGCAGACATTGGACTTTTTTACGGAAATAGGCATATATCCTGTTTCAAAAAACGGATATTTTTATCCTTCCAGTATGCAGGCTTCCAGTGTGCAGGAGCTTTTAGAAATGGAAGCCCGCTTTTTAAAAGTAAAAATCAAGAGCAAAGAGCATGTAAAAGAAATTAAAATTTCAGACACAAAAGAAAGCCCAAAGTTTTCAGTGGTAACCGATACATGGCAGTATCCCGCCGACGCTGTTATTCTTGCCTGCGGTTCTTGCGCTTCGGAAATTGACGGAGCAGACGGCAGCGGCTATACTTTGGCAAAACAATTAGGCTTAAAAGTTATAAATCCCCTTCCTGCTTTGGTTCCATTAAAAGGAAAAGGAAATTACTTTTCAAAATGGGCTGGTACTCGTATTTACGGAAAAATACAGTTACAAGCAGAGCAGAAAACCTTACAGACAGAAGAAGGAGAATTACAGCTTACGGATTATGGGGTTTCCGGTATTCCGGTGTTTCAGCTCAGCGCTCTGGCAGCCAAGCTGTTGCAAAAACAACGTTCCGTTACCTTGCTGATTGATTTCTTACCTGATTTTACCAAAAAAGAACTGGAAGAGCTTTTCCTGAAAAGAAAGGAGCTTTGTCCATACAAAACAACAAAAGAACTCTGTATCGGTCTTATTCCCAAAAAACTGATTGAAGTTCTGGCAGATAAAAAAACACAAATTTCATCACTGGCAGAGAAAATAAAAGCATTTCCGGTGGAAATTGTGGGGACAAAGCCGTTTTCTAATGCACAGGTATGTCAAGGCGGTGTTTCTCTGGAAGAAATTTCTCCTGAAACCATGGAATGTAAAAAAATTCCCAACCTGTATCTGGCAGGAGAGTTATTGGATGCAGACGGTATCTGCGGCGGCTACAATCTTCAATGGGCATGGTCCAGCGGTGCATGTGCAGGAAAGGAGGCTGCTTTATGGTAAAAATTCAACAGATAAAACTTCCTGTTTCTCATACAAAAGAAGATTTGGAAAATAAAATCAAAAAGCTCTTAAAAATCTCCTCGGGAGATTTACTTTCATGGACAATTCGGCGCCAGTCCTTAGATGCAAGGAAAAAGCCGGAGCTTTTCTTTGTTTATACCGTTGAAGCAGAAGTAAAAAAAGAAAAACAGGTTCTAAAAAAGGTAAACAATAAAAATATTATGTCAACAACTCCTGTGAGATTTTCTTATTTAAAAACAAATACAGAAGTTTCTCAAAGACCTGTCATTGTGGGCAGCGGACCTGCCGGACTTTTCTGTGCCTATTATCTGGTACAAGCAGGTTTAAAGCCTTTGATTATTGAAAGAGGCGAAGACGTAGAAAACCGCCTGAAAACCGTGGAAAAATTCTGGGAAACAGGAGAGTTAAAGAAAGAGTCTAATGTACAGTTCGGAGAAGGAGGCGCAGGCACTTTTTCTGACGGAAAGCTGAATACCTTAGTAAAAGACACAAAAGGGCGCAATCAAGAGGTTCTGAAAATATTTGTAAAATTCGGCGCTCCCGAGGAAATTTTATATCAGCAAAAGCCGCACCTTGGCACAGACATGCTAATCGGTATTGTAAAAAATATGCGAAATTACATTAAAAATGCCGGCGGAGAATTTTGTTTTTCCTCCAAGATGACAGATATTCAAATTGAAAACGGAAAAGTATCAGCCATTACTGTAAACGATACTGAAAAAGTAAAAACTGATTGTCTGGTTCTGGCTATCGGTCACAGCGCCAGAGACACCTTTACCCTGTTAAAAGATAAAAATCTGCCTATGGAGGCAAAGGCTTTTGCCGTAGGTCTGCGTGCGGAGCACCCCCAGACCTTAATCAATCTTTATCAATACGGGCAGGAAAGCTCTCCCTACCTTGGGGCGGCATCCTATAAGCTCACCCACAAGTGCAAAAATAATCGTGGTGTTTACAGCTTTTGTATGTGTCCGGGAGGCTTTGTAGTCAATGCTTCTTCTGAGGAAAAAAGGCTGGCTGTCAATGGTATGAGCTATCAAAACCGTGGCTCTGCCAATGCCAACAGCGCCTTAATTGTTACGGTAACACCGGAAGATTTTCCGGGAACAGACGTACTTCGAGGCATGGATTTTCAAAGAAGACTGGAAGAAAAGGCTTATGCACTGGGAAAAGGAAGTATTCCGCTTCAGCTATACGGTGACTTTACGGAAAATAAAACATCAGAGGCTTTTGGCAGCGTACTTCCCTGTATGAAAGGCAAGTATACCTTTGCCAATTTAAGAGAATTGCTTCCGGAAGAGTTAAACGCAGCGCTTATCGAAGGGATAGAAGCTTTTGAAAAAATCATTCCCGGATTTTCAAGAAAAGATGCTGTTTTAAGTGGAATTGAGAGCAGAACCTCTTCGCCGATACGAATTCTTCGAAATGAAGCATTTGAGTCTGCAATTTGCGGAATTTACCCCTGCGGCGAAGGAGCAGGCTATGCAGGCGGAATTACCTCCGCAGCCATGGACGGTTTAAAAGTAGGCGAAGCAATTATGAAAAAAATCATAAATTTTTGTTAAGGCATATACATCGTTTTTAATCTGTGCTACAATAAAACTTGTTATAGCCAATTGCCGAAGAGCTTATAACAAAGTATGACAAAATATACAACGATTAATCAAATGCCCGAGGAAGACAGACCTTATGAAAAGTGTCTTCGTATGGGCGCAGAGTGTTTAACGGACAGCGAACTTTTAGCAGTCCTTTTAAGAACAGGAACAAAAGGAAGCCCGTCTGTGGAGATGGCAGAAGAAGTTCTAAAGCTCTCCAAAGATAAGGAAGGACTTTTGGGACTGCATCAACTAAGCCTTGCACAGCTTCAGGCAGTCAAAGGCATTGGAAAGGTAAAGGCAATACAGATTAAATGTATCGGAGAGCTTTCCAAAAGAATTGCCACCGCAACTGCCAAAAAAGGGTTGTCTTTCCGCCATCCTGCCAGTATTGCAGATTACTATATGGAGCAGCTTCGCCATGAGGAGCAGGAGCTTTTAATCTGTATGATGCTGGATACCAAAAATCATCTGTTGGGAGATGAAATGATTTTTAAAGGAACAGTCAACAGTTCTTTGGCAAATCCCAGAGAAATTTTTCTTTCTGCGGTTTCCTATCATGCAGTGGGAATTCTTCTGGTACATAATCATCCCAGCGGCGATTGTACACCCAGTCAGGCAGATGTTGATTTTACTCAGAGAGTAAAGGAAGCGGGGGAGCTATTGGGAATTCCTTTACTGGATCATATTATTATCGGGGATTGTAAATATTTAAGCTTTCGTGAACAGGGGATTTTTTAAATGTTAAAAGATAAAGGGGAGCATTCAAGTGCTATTACACAAAACGTTTGGAGTAGACCTCGGAACAAGTACAGTTAAAATTTATTCACAGGATAATGATACCATTATCACAGAAAAAAACATGATAGCCATTCGAAACCAAAATCAGATTTTGGCAGTAGGAAATGAAGCATATAAGATTTTTGAAAAAAATCCGTCTAATGTATCTGTAATTTCACCTATGGCTTACGGGAAAATTGCAGATGTCAATCATACTGAGATGGTTTTACAGGCTTTACTCGAAAAGATAAATGCAGGTGGATTATTTAATAATAATTTATACCTGGCTGTTCCTTCCGATTTGTCGGAAATAGAGCAGCGTGCCTACTATACCATTGGAAATTCCAACAGAAAAAATAAAATTTATATGGTAAACAAGACCATCGCCGATGCGGTGGCTCTTGGAATTCCCATCAATAATACAAAGGGAAGCATGATTGTAAATATCGGAGCGCAAAGTACAGAGATTTCTGTAATCGAAAGAGGAAAAATCGTTCTGAGCAAAATTATTGCTATGGGCGGAGCGCAGTTAAATGAAGCGATTGTAAACGAAGTGCGGAAAAATTACAATCTTCATATCGGAAACAGAACTGCCAGAAGATTGAAGTTTTCTTTGGCATATTTAAAAGAAGATATTAAAGAAGCCAGAAAAATCGTCGGCATTGACAGCCTTTCCGGTCTTCCGAGAGAGGGAATTATCCCCTCTGATATGATTTATGAAACCATTTTAGGACCGGTTCATACGATTTGTCAGGAAATCCGTTCTTTTCTGGAAAGGACACCTCCTCAGATTTATCAGAATATTCTGGAGGAAGGTATTTTTCTCGCAGGAGGAACAACCAGAATTCCTGATATCGACTGGTTTTTAAGTCAGGAGACCGGACAGAAGGTGCGTTTATCCGGATACTATGAGCATTGTACAATATGCGGATTAAAAGAAATCATCGGAAATCGTACCTTACACAAGTGGGTTCAATAACAAAAAGAAAAGCTGAGGTTTTAAATTATGAAAAAAAAGCGTAATTGGACATTTAAAAGTAAACATGTCCTCATAGCTATGGGCTTAATTTGTATTAGCCTTATGATTTTTGCAGCGGCAGTGAAATTTCCCGTTGCACCCCTCAAAAATGCGGCAGGCTATGTCATTGTTCCTTTTCAGAAAGGAATTAATCAGGTCGGAAAGGTCTTAGACAACGCAACAGCCGGATTTCAGGAAAAGCAGACTTTAGTAAAAGAAAATAAAAAACTTCAGAAAAAAGTAGATGAACTGACTGCGGAAAACAGCCGCCTTACACAGGGACTGACAGAGCTTGAACGCTTACAGGAGTTGTACCAGTTGGATCAAAGTTACAGTGAATACGACAAGGTAGCTGCCAATGTAATTTCCAAGGATGCCGGAAACTGGTTTTCTAATTTTACCATTGACAAAGGTACGGAGGACGGTATTCAGAAAGACTGCAACGTCATTGCAGGAAGCGGATTGGTAGGCATTGTAACAGAAGTAGGAAAAAACTGGGCGACAGTACGTTCTATTATTGATGACACCAGCAATGTCAGCGCCATGACCATGAGCACCTCTGACCGCTGTATTGTGGCAGGAGATTTGCGTCTCATAGACGAAGGCAAACTTCAATTTATTCATTTAAAAGACGAAGACAATAAAATTCAGGAAGGTGAGAAAATTGTCACCTCTGATGTCAGTGATAAATTTTTAAAAGGTATTCTCATCGGATATGTAAGCGATATCAAAGAAGACCCGAACAATCTGACAAAAACAGGAACTTTAACGCCAGCCGTTGATTTCGAACATTTAAGTGAAGTTTTAGTCATCAAGGAACTGAAACAGCAGAAGGAGGATACGGAATGAGAGTCAAACGAAGAATAGTAGAAGCGGTCATTATCTTACTATGCTTTATTTTGCAGGGAACTGTTTTTCAGGCATTGTCCATTGGCTCTATTACTCCTAATCTTCTGCTGATTATTACCGTTGCCTTTGGCTTTATGCAGGGAAAGCTGTCCGGACTTTGGATTGGCTTTTTCTGCGGAATTTTACAGGACGTTTTTTACGGAAACCTTTTAGGCTTCTATGCTCTTATCTATCTGTGCATCGGTTATGCTGCCGGCTGCTGCTGTAAGATTTTTTATGATGAAGAAATCCGTGTTCCTATGCTATTAGTAGCCGTGGGAGATTTGTTGTATGGGACAATGGTCTATGGCATGCAGTTTTTAATGCGGGGACGCTTAGAATTTTTTTACTATTTTGGAAGGATTGCTATTCCTGAAATGCTGTATACCGTATTGATAACTGTTATTTTTTATAAGCTTTTATTTAGATTGAACAAGAAAATGACAGAACTGGAAATGAAAGAGAGAGATTCCATTTGGCTAAAAAAATAAAAAAACTATTGAAAAAAATCGGGTTAAAAAGAACTACTGTACTTATTTTAGTATTTTGTATTCTGTTTGGCGTACTTCTGCAAAGACTTTTTTCCTTACAGATTATTCATGGAAAAGAATATGCAGAAAATTTCAATTTAAGCATCACAAAAGAACGGACACTAAAGGGAACCAGAGGAATTATTTTTGACAGAAATGGTAAGCCTCTTGCCTATAATCAGCTTTCTTACTCCGTTATTCTGGAAGATAATGGAACTTATGAAACCACCAGAGAACGAAATCTCACATTGAACCATATTGCTTATGAAGTACTTAATATATTAAAAAAACACAACGAAGCTTTAAGTGTGGATTTCCATATTGTTCTGGATGAAGAAGGGAACTATGCTTTTGATACCACCGGCTTTAACCTCAATCGTTTTAAAGCGGACGTTTATGGACAGGCAAACATCGAAAAACTGAAAAAAGAGGAGCTCAATGCAACTCCTGACAAGATGATAGCTGATATGTCCAATGAAAAACGTTTCGGACTTATCAATGAAGAAAAGCCTTATACAAAAGAAGAGCTGGAAAAATACGGATTGCCGGAAACCTTTACAAAAGAGGAAACTTTAGATATCCTGAAAATTCGTTACATTCTTTCTACCAACAGCTTTAAAAAATATGTTCCGGTAACACTGGCAACAAATGTCAGCGAAGAAACCGTAGCGGAAATCATGGAGCGCAAGGATGATTTACAGGGACTTGATATTGAAGAAGACTCTATCCGTGTTTATGATGAAGCAGAAGCCTTTGCGCCGATTATCGGCTATACAGGAAAAGCAGATGCTGACGAATTGAAAGAATTAAAGGAGCAGGGGCACAAGTATTCCGCTGATGCCGTTATCGGTAAAGCAGGAATTGAAAAAATAATGGAAACCCAGCTGCGGGGAACAGACGGTTCTGACAAGGTTCTTGTAGATACCATGGGAAAGGCTTTGGAAACCGTTAACAATTCCAGAAAAAATCCAAAATCCGGAAATAACATTTATCTGACGCTGGACAAGGACTTACAGCGCATTGCCTACAACGTCTTAGAGCAGAAAATTGCCGGTATTTTGGTTTCTAATATTATCAATGCAAAAGAATTTAGGGTAGAAGAGGGGATGGATACTGCGGCCATTAAAACTCCTATCTACGATGTGTATAATGCGCTAATCGAAAACAGTGTATTGGATATCAGCCATTTTAAAGAAGAGGATGCCACAGAGTTGGAAAAAACTGTATACGGCGTATTCCAGCAACAGCAGGAAAAGGTTTTCCAGCAGATAAAAGAAGAGCTTACCAAGGAAAAGCCTGTGGCATATAAAGACCTCTCCAAAGAAATGCAGGAATATCAAAGCTATATTGTCAATGAATTTTTAACAAGAAAGAAAGAAATTTTATCCATGGATGCCATTGATGCGGCAGATCCTACTTATATTGCATGGTCCAAGGACGAAAGTATCAGCTTAAAAGAATTTCTGACTTATGCTGCCGGAAAAGACTGGATTGATATTTCACAGTTTTCCGCAAAGGGTGATTATTTGGATTCTTCTCAGGTATATACGGCTTTATCTGATTATCTCACCAATTCTCTTGCTGATGATACGGGATTTTCCAAGATTATTTATAAATATATGCTCCAGTCAGATTTGATTTCCGGTGCACAGCTTTGTATGCTTTTATATGATCAGGAAATTTTAGAAACAGATGAAACAGCTTATAATGCCTTGAAATCCGGCTCTATGACGGCGTATAATTTTATGATAGAGAAAATCAGCAATTTGGAAATTACGCCAGCACAGCTTGCCTTAGACCCGTGCTCCGGTTCTCTTGTAATGACAGACGTGAAAACCGGAGAAACACTTGCCTGTGTCACATATCCGGGATATGACAATAATCGTCTTGCCAACAATATGGACACCGAATACTTTGCAAAGCTGTCTCAGGATTTATCAAGACCGTTTTATAACAAAGCAACCCAGCAGCTTACCGCTCCCGGTTCTACCTTTAAAATCGTAACTGCGGTAGCCGGTATGGAAGAAGGTATTGTTGACAGCAACTACGGCGTTATCTGCGGCGGTCGTTTTGATAAAATCCCAAACGGTCCGTATTGTTGGAACCGCTCCGGACACGGCTATATGAATGTGGTATCCGGTATTACGAATTCCTGTAATGTATTTATGGGACAGGTGGCTTATGATTTGGGAACAGATGAAAACGGCAGTTTTTCTGATTCTCTTGGTATTGATAAGCTTCAGAAATATGCAAATATGTTTTTATTAAACGAAAAATCCGGCTTGGAAATTACTGAGGTATCTCCTCAGGTTTCAGAAGAAGATGCCATCCGTACTTCCTTTGGACAGGCGAAAAACAATATGACAACTTCCCAGTTAGCCAGATATGTAACAACTATTGCCAGTCGGGGAACCAGCTATGAGCTTACCCTTTTTGATAAAGCAACAGATGCTGACGGTAATTTGGTAGAAGACTACCAGCCGGCAGTAAAAGGAGAAATGGATGTAGCAAGCAGCACTTGGGATGCCGTACACAAAGGTATGCGCGGTGTTGCAAAAAACAGTCCTATTTTAAGTTCTATGAAGCTTTCTGTTGCAGGGAAAACAGGTACAGCTCAGGAGGATATGAGCCGACCGTCCCACGGTCTCTTTATTGGATTTGCTCCTTATGACAATCCGGAGGTAGGCGTGGCAGTCCGCATTGGTAACGGATATTCTTCCGGTAATGCGGCAAGTGTAGCAAAAGATATTCTCAATTATAAGTACAATTTTGCAGATGAGTCTGACATTGTCACAGGCGCTGCAACAGCCAGTGACACAACAACAACGCACAATGACTAAACAGAACTCTGTAAGGCACATACGAAAAAGAAAAAGAGGGTATCAGGAGGATTTTGTATGAGTGAAATTATTGTAATTACGTCTGGGAAAGGCGGCGTGGGTAAAACCACAGTGACAGCGAACATCGGTTTAGGTCTGGCAAAGCTGAATAAAAAGGTAGTTGTGGTAGACACCGACATCGGACTTAGAAATCTGGATGTTGTGCTGGGACTGGAAAACCGCATTGTCTACAATCTCATTGATGTGATTGAAGGAAGCTGCCGAATGAAGCAGGCGCTTATTCGGGACAAGCAGTGTGACAATCTGTTTTTACTGCCTTCCGCTCAGACAAAAGATAAAACTGCGATTACACCGGAGCAAATGGTGAAGCTGACCGAGGCTCTTTCTGAAGAATTTGACTATATTCTTTTGGACTGTCCTGCGGGAATTGAACAAGGCTTCAAAAATGCCATTGCAGGAGCAGGCAGAGCCATTGTAGTAACCACTCCGGAGGTTTCTGCCATTCGTGATGCTGACCGAATTATCGGACTTTTACAGGCAAACGAAATGCCTCAAATTCAATTAGTCATTAACCGTCTTCGTATGGATATGATTAAGCGTGGAGAAATGATGTCCGTAGAGGACGTCTCTGAAATTCTTGCCGTGGATTTATTAGGCGCTATTCCTGATGACGAGGCAGTGGTAATTGCTACTAATCAGGGAGAGCCTCTGTGCGGCAAAGACTCTCTGTCGGGAAAAGCATTTGAAAATATCTGTCGGAGAATATCCGGAGAAGATGTTCCTTTCATGGATTTCCGTACAAAAAAAGGTGTTTTTAAACGAATTTCCGGTATTTTCAAAAAATAGAAGAAGGAGGATTAGGAATGTTTCGATTTCCATGCAGACCATCCGGTTTTGTTGCAAAAGACCGCTTGAAGCTGCTCCTTACTTCTGAGCGGCTGGAATGTTCTCCACAAATGATGACCATGCTGCAAAATGATTTAATTCGTGCTGTAAACAAATATTTTGCTGTACACGAACAAAAGGTTGAAATCCGTTATCGAAAAGATACGGCAACGGTAACAGCATATATTCCGTTACAGACAGATATTAAAAATTCATCTCCGGGCATGTTATTTCAGAGATGATGAAAGGAAACTTTAAAGACCAGAAGAAAAATAGGTGTTTTCATGATTAGACAATATAAATTACAAGATTACAACTTCAGATTGATAATTGTTCTTATGGCATTGACCTCAATGGGGGTTCTGCTGGTAGGAAGCGCAGACCCCAGTTTGCAGAAGAAACAGTTTTTAGGAATGGTTTTAGGGCTTATCGTTATGGTAATTGTATCCCTCATAGATTTTAGCTGGATTTTAAATTTCAGCTGGATTATGTACGGAGGTAACATACTTTTACTTCTTTTAGTAAAAGTAATGGGTACTGATGCAAACGGAGCTCAACGTTGGTTAAGTATCGGAGGATTTCAGTTTCAGCCTACGGAATTAGCTAAGATTATTTTAATCTTATTCTTTGCCAAATTTTTTATGGACCATGAAGAAGACTTGAACACTTTGCGAACTCTGGTCAAAGCAGTTGTCTTAATTGCCATTCCGTTGTCTTTAATTTTATCACAGCCGGACTTGAAAAATACCATTACGGTTGCTATACTTTTTTGTATCATGATTTATGTTGCAGGATTAAGCTATAAAATTATCGGCAGTATTCTTTTAATAGCAGTTCCTATGGCAATCGTTTTTTTGTTTATTGTTGTCCAGCCTGACCAAAAATTGATTAAAGACTATCAGCGTGACCGAATTATGGCGTTTTTAAACTCTGAAGATGACGCTTATTCTGATGATGTTTTACAGCAGGAAAACTCTGTAACCGCCATTGGCTCCGGTCAGCTTACAGGAAAAGGACTTAACAACAATGAAGTGGCATCTGCCAACAAAGGAAATTTTGTTTCTGAAAATCAGACGGACTTTATTTTCTCTGTGGCAGGAGAAGAGCTTGGCTTTATCGGCTGTACTGCCATTTTGCTTATGCTCTTTTTGGTAATTTTAGAATGTATCCGTGTCAGTCTTCGGGCAAAGGATGCTTCGGGCAAACTAATTTGCTGCGGCGTTGCATCTTTAGTCGGAATACAGACCTTCATCAATATTGCCGTAGTAACAAAAATTCTGCCAAACACAGGAACTCCCCTTCCTTTTGTCAGCTATGGACTGACTTCTATTGTCAGCCTTTACATCGGAATGGGACTTGTATTAAATGTGGGATTACAAAAATATAGAACTTACAGGGAGGTTGAAAAATCATGAACATCGGATTGATTGCACACAACTCAAAGAAAAAACTGATGCAGAACTTTTGCATCGCATACAGAAATATTCTGTCAAAAAATACATTATATGCCACAGGCACTACCGGAAGACTGATTGAAGAAGCTTCCAATCTTACGGTTCACAAATTTCTTGCAGGACATTTAGGCGGCGAACAACAGTTAGGCGCTATGATTGAGCAAAATGAAATGGATTTAATCATCTACTTACGTGAGCCTTTAGCTCCGCAAAAGCAGGATCCGGATGTAAAGCGTATTTTTATGCTGTGCGATACCCATAATATTCCTATGGCAACCAATCTGGCAACTGCTGAAATGATGATTCGTTCCTTAGGAAGAGGAGAGTTGGATTGGCGTGAAATGTATAAATAAAAAAAGAAAAAAAGTGCTTTTTCTAAAGCTGGCTGCTATGATTATCGTTCTTTTTGTGATTTTAGGAATTGTTTTGTTATCCAAAGATAAAAATTTTGAGGATGAGCATCCTTATAACAAAAGTATACAGGCTTTTGGAACTTCTGCCAGAGAAGACGCTCTGGTAGCTCCCGGGCTTTCCCGCAATCTCTGCGTTGGAGAAGATTTTACCCAGCTGGAAGGTATTCAGAACATTTCCGAAGAAATGGCAGGATTTTTCTCACTTGGAGAGGGCACAATTCCCTTTTCCAATCATTTATATGAAAAAACAGAGCCGGGAAAGGTTACGCAGCTTATGACTGCTTTACTTGCCGTGGAACGCTTAAATTTGGAGGACGAAGCAGTCATTGAAGGCGATGACAGAGTATATGGAAAAGAAGCCAGAGGCTGCGGCTTACAGGAAGGATATCATGTTACAGTAAAACAGCTTTTAAATGCCGTTCTTGTTTCTTCTGCCGAAGATGCCTGTCAGGCTCTTGCCCGACTTACGGGCGGTTCACAGGAAGCTTTTGTTACCCTGATGAACGAAAGAGCAACAGAACTGGGCATGACCAATACACATTATGCAAATTCCACAGGATATACCTCAGATGAGCAGTATACCACGGTCTATGATATTTATTTATTGCTCAATGAATTTTTAAAATATCCTGATTTGCTAAACGCCATGTCCCTGCCTGACTATACAATCAATTACACCACTCCAAAAGACGAATTAAAACAGCGTTGGTTAGACAGTGATAATCCTTTTACTGCCGGAAAGGTAACAATACCAAAAGACGTTACTGTCTTAGGCGGTAAAACCTTCACTTCAAAATCCAACAATTATGCGGCTTTATTAACCCAGAATAAATACGGTGAATTTTATATTTCCATTGTATTTCATGCGGAAACAGAAAGCGCCTTGATGGAAAGAATGTCTGAAATGCTGAGCCAGACAAATAGATAAAAAATTACTATATTTTTTCATTTTACCATTGAATTTTCGAACAATATGCACTATAATTATTTTAACGATAACCACGTTTTTGGTAAATATACATATTACGTGCGGCTAAGGAGGAAATTGCGATGGTTCAGTTAATTGTAGGCGAAAAAGGAAAAGGAAAAACAAAAATACTTTTAGACAAAGTAAATACGGAGATTAAAGAAGCAACAGGTACATTTGTTTATCTTGATAAGAGCAAAAAACACATGTATGAGTTAAATAACAAAGTACGTCTGATTGATTTATCTGAATTTGATATTCAAAACAGCAGTGAATTTATAGGATTTCTTTCCGGTATCCTTTCACAGGACAATGATTTGGAAAAGATTTTCTTAGACAGCTTTCTTAAAATCTCAAAAGTAACAGATGAAGAACTTGCGGATGTATTAAAACGCCTGCAGACAATGGGTGAAAAATATCAGGTTTCTTTTGTACTCAGTGTATCAAAAGATGCCTCTCAGTTGCCGGAATGTGCAAAAGAGATGCTTCTCGTTTCTATGTAATTAGCGATTTTCCTATTATACAATTCTACAAAAGTTTAAAAACATGAAAGATACAAAAAGCCATCACACAAGTTTGATTTTGCGTGGTGGCTTTTTGCAGTGCTGTTACATCTTTTCTCCAAAAGCCTGAATTCTTCCGAATAGGGTAAAAAGATATAATCCGCAAATTCCAACCAGTGCGTAAATAATTCTGGTTACCCATACCATATCTCCGAATAAGAAGGTTACCAGATTGAACCGGAAAAATCCGATTAATCCCCAATTCACTGCACCGATTAAGGCAATTACTAATGCTGTGTAATCTAAAGCTCTGCTATTCATAAATGAAGCCTCCTTTATCCTTATTTAGTGTGTCCGCAAAATCCTGTTTTATGCAAAATTTTTTCTATTGTGCTTCCATATAGAAAATGTTAAAATATAATATAATGCTGAAAAGACAATTAGAACAAAGGAGATTAAAGTTGTCAATCGGAAAGAAAATTTTAAAAAAACTCAAGCAGTTTTTTTTATTTTTAAAAAAGCTGCTGACCTTTAATATTACAACCATTATGTTTGGTGTTTTGCTGCTTTACATGATAATTACCGTTGTTTTATATGCGACCTCCGACCATGTAACCTCCTATCAGGTTACCGTAGGGCCTTTAACGAAAAACCCTGTATGCAGCGCACTGGCGCTTCGTGAGGAACAGCTTGTGCCGGCAGGCGGCTCCGGTTATATTAATTATTATGCACGAGAAGGTATGCAGGTAAGGAAGAACGGCTCTGTATACGCATTGGATGACAAAAAAACAGAAGCTGCTGACGTAGAGCTTTCTGCAGAACAGTTGGAAAAGATGCGGGCAAACATGGCAAAATTTTCCTACGGCTTTCAAGGCAGTGATTTTTATGATACATACAGCTTCAAATATGAGCTGCAAGGAAATATTCTTCATGCTTCCGGCATAATGGACGAAACAGATACTTCCACAGAAGCTGCCGAGGAGGACAGCAATGTTCTAAAGGGACAAGCCGTAGGCGCATCAGTTTCTCTTGGAAATCAAAAGGTCTTCACTTCACCGGAAGCAGGCGTTGTGGTTTACTCCACAGACGGCTATGAGAAAAAAACACCGGAAGCCTTAAAAGAAAGTGACTTTGATGAAAAAGCTTATAAAAAAACAGAGCTTTTAACCAACGAAAAGATTAAAAAAGGCGACCCGGTCTATAAGGTGATTACCAGTGAGGAATGGACCTTAATGGTTCCGCTTACAGACAAGCTGGCTGCTACCATTGCAGACCGAAGCAGCATTAAGGTAAAATTCTTAAAAGACGGAGAAAGCCAAAACGGAGCTTTATCCATTGTGACAATCGGAGACCAAAAGGTTGCACAAATTCATTTAAAAAATGGTATGGCACGTTATGCTTCAGACCGATTTCTTGAAATTGAGCTGGTTGTCAATACCAGAAGCGGTTTAAAAATACCGGTAAGTTCTATTGTGACAAAAGAATTTTATCTCATTCCGAGAGATTTTCTTGCCAATGGAAACAACACAGAAGGAAAAGGATTTATCAGAGAATTGCAGAAGAAAAACAAAGCGTCTACCACAGAATTTATAGAACCTGTCATTTACAAGGAAATTGACGAGGAAGGAAATGAAATTACTTATGATACGGCAGATACTCCCGGCGGATATTGCTATGTGGATAAGGAAACCTTCCAAGAAGGCGATGTTTTGATTAAACCGGACTCCAACGAGACCTTTGTCGTGGGAGAGGTTGATTATCTGGAGGGGGTATACGGTATGAACAAGGGCTATGCTGTATTCCGCCAAATCGAAATTCTTGACCAAAATGAAGAATACTGCATCGTAGAACAGGGTACTTCTTACGGACTTCAGCCTTTTGATTATATTGTTCTGGACGGTGAAAAGGTTCAGGAAGAAGATATTCTATCCGGTACTTACTAATTCAGAGAAAGGAGACCACAATGAGCGTCTGTGAAAATTATAAAGAAGTAGAAAAACGTGTGGAAGAAGCCTGCAAAAGAGCGGGCAGAAAGCGTGAGGAGGTTACTTTAATTGCAGTAAGCAAAACAAAGCCTGTTTCTATGATAGAAGAACTCCTCCCCTTAAATGTAAGAGATTTCGGAGAAAATAAAGTACAGGAGCTTACCGCAAAGGCAGAAATACTTCCTTCTGCTCTTCATTGGCACATGATAGGACATTTACAGAGAAACAAGGTAAAATATATTGTTGATAAAGCCTGTATCATTCATTCTGTTGACTCTCTGCGCCTTGCTGAAGAAATCAGCAAGGCGGCTCAGAAAAAACAGGTTACGGCAAAAATCCTAATCGAAGTAAACGTAGCAGAGGAAGAAAGTAAATTCGGTGTACGTACATCTGAATTGCTTCCTCTTATTGAAGCAATATCACTTCTTCCCAATATTGCCATAAAAGGGCTTATGACCATTGCGCCTTATGTGGAAAATCCGGAAGAAAACAGATGGATTTTTCAAAAATTAAAAAATTTAAGTATTGACATTAAAGGAAAAAACTTTGATAATGTTACTATGGATGTCCTGAGTATGGGCATGACAGGCGATTATGAGGTTGCCATTGAAGAAGGTGCTACCCATGTCCGAGTGGGAACAGGTATCTTCGGGGAAAGAAATTATACCATATAACAGATAGGAGATTTTATAAAATGAATATTTTAGGTAAATTTATAGATGCTGTGAAAGTAAACGATGACTTCGACGATGAAGATTTTCTGGATGATTTAGATGACGATTTTGAAGATGAAAAACCGAAAAAAAGATTTTTCAAAAAATTAGACGATGACTTTGATGATGATTTTGACGATATTCCTTCCTCAAAAAGCTACAAAAAAGCAGAAAAACAGACTGCTGCAACAAAACAGCCAAAATCTGCAAAACAGACTTCCACTGCTTCCAGCAAAGTCACACCTATGTATAATGTGAAGAAACCGGCTTCCTCCAGTGAGGTTTGTGTTATCAAGCCAAAACAGTTTGATGATGCCACAGAAATCGTAGATGCACTGTTAGATAACTGCACTGTAATTTTAAATCTGGAAGGTCTGGATATCAATCTTGCCCAGCATATTATTGATTTTACTTCCGGTGCAAGTTATTCTATTCAGGGAAGTATTCGTAAGGTTTCTTCTTACATCTTCATCTTAACACCGGAAGGTGTGGATATTACCGGTGATTCTCAGGACTTACTCAACGACATCACAGGTGCTTCTATGTACGAGGGGATTTAATTTTGCCTTATGGAAAAAGAAGAATTATTTAAAAAGCGTATGTTAGAGTTAAGTAAGAAATCCTATTACAGAGGAATTCTTACTTACTCTGATTTTTTAGATTTAAATGAACAAAATATCCTTCACAGCCTTTCTTTTTCAGATACAGGAGTTCAGGTTCTGTTATTCGGAGGCTATGAAACAGCAGAGCGTCAGATGGCGGCATTCGTATCTGATGCTTTTTGTTGTAAAGAAGATTATCCTATTGCCTGTATCAAAATCTCTCCTTTAAACAGGAAATTTTCTGATACTTTAACACACCGTGATTATCTGGGCTCTATTTTAAATCTGGGAATTGAGCGATGTAAAATCGGTGACATATTAGTAGAAGAAGACGGCGCTTTTGTTTTCTGTCACACCTCTATGGTCGATTTTTTAATCGATGAGATATGCCGTATCAAACATACTCCTGTAAAAGCAGAGAGAATTACAGAAGAAAATCAGCTTCCAACTCCCAAACGAGAAGAAATTTCCGGTACGGTTGCTTCCCCTCGTCTGGACAGTGTCATCGGTCTGGCATTTCGCACATCCAGAAGCAGTATGATTTCTTATATTGAAAGCGGAAAAGTATTCATAAACGGGAAAAGCGTTGTCTCTAACGGTTATGTATTGAAAGAGGGAGATATTGTATCTGTTCGTGGAAAAGGCAAATTTCAGTTTCATTCTGTAACCAGTAAAACGAAAAAAAATCGCAGCCATGTGATTTTATATAAATATTGTTAGACAGGAGGATTTTTCAATGGAACAGGAAGTTTTACAAGTAAAAAAAGCCGGAGATTTTCATTACAATATTTTCTTTGAAAAAAGCTTTGAAAAGCTTTCAGAGAAATTAAATGCGTTAAACAAAAAAGGAAGAAAAATCTGTATTGTAACAGACAGCAACGTTGCCCCTCTGTATCTGGACGCCGTAGAAAAAGAACTTAAAAAGACAGATTTTATTTATACCTCTTATGTTCTTCCTGCCGGAGAAGCCAACAAAAACTTAAAAGAAATCGAAGGAATTTACGAGCATTTAATTGTCAATCATTTTGACAGAGGCGATTTACTGGCCGCTTTAGGCGGGGGTGTAGTAGGTGATATGACCGGTTTTACCGCAGCCACTTATCTGCGGGGCATTGATTTCGTACAAATTCCTACCACATTGCTTGCTCAAGTTGACAGCAGTATCGGAGGCAAAACAGGAGTGGATTTCGGTCAGTATAAAAATATGGTAGGCGCATTTCATCAGCCTCTTTTTGTTTATGCAAATGTACAGGTTCTCAAAACACTGCCGGAAACAGAATTTATCAGCGGAATGGGAGAAGTGGTAAAGCACGGTTTTATACGCAGCAAGGATTACAGCCAATGGCTTTTGGACCATAAACAGGAAATCACAGAAAGACAGCCTGCTATTTGTCAAGAAATGATTTACAAAAGCTGTGTTATTAAAAAGACCGTAGTTGAAAACGATCCTTTAGAGCACGGAGAACGTGCTGTTTTGAATTTCGGTCATACTATCGGACATGCAGTGGAGAAATTAAAAGATTTCTCTCTTCATCACGGGCACTGTGTTGCCATCGGATGCGCTGCGGCTGCCTACTTATCTTTGAAAAAGGGCTTCTTATCAAAAGAAGAATATATGCAAGTTCTTACAGAATTAAACGCATTTCATTTACCTGTAAAAGTAAGCGGCTTATCCTGCGAGGATATTCTCATGACTACAAAATCAGATAAAAAGATGGATAAAGGTCATATTCGTTTTATTCTTCTTCAGGGATGCGGAAATGCAGTAATTGATACCTCCCTTTCCGATGAGGATTTAACGGAAGCCATAACGGAAATATGTAAGGAAAATAAGGAGGCTGCTTTATGAGAAAAAAACAACGTATCTTCTCTTTTATCCAACTGTTTGTTGCAGTTGCATTATTGACAGGCTTTGACCAGCTTACAAAGCTTCTGGCTGTTAAAAATTTAAAGGGCAAAGCAGACATTCCTTTAATTCCCGATGTGCTATATTTTCAATATCTGGAAAACAGAGGAGCTGCCTTTGGGATTTTTCAAGACCGGAAAATCTTTCTGGTTCTTTTAACCAGCCTGATTTTAGTTGGCGTCTGCTATGTTTTATGGAAAATTCCCGCAGATAAAAAATACATTTATCTGAAATTACTGTGCTTCTTAATCACTGCCGGAGGCATCGGAAATCTGATTGACCGAGTACGGCTTGATTATGTGATTGATTTTATTTACTTTGCGCCCATTGATTTCCCTGTTTTTAATGTGGCGGATATCTACGTAAGTGTAGGTATGGTTTTCTTATTTACCGTTGTCCTATTTTATTACAAAGACGAAGATTTTGAATTTTTAAAATGGAAAAATAAAGGAGTCTGATTTATGAAACAGCTTTGTTTGCAGGTGGACTCTGCATACGCCGGAGAGAGAATTGACAAATATCTGGCTGAGGTTATGAACGATTATTCCCGCTCTTTTCTGCAAAAACAGCTTAAAGACGGAAATGTCAGCGTCAATGAAAAAACAGCCAAAGCCAGCTTAAAAGTAGCAGAAGATGATGAAGTTCGTATTTTTATTCCGGAAAATAAAGAACCGGATATTGTACCGGAGGATATCCCCCTTGATATTCTCTATGAAGACCAGCAGCTTCTGGTAGTCAATAAACCAAAGGGAATGGTGGTGCATCCCAGTGCAGGGCATTATTCCCAAACATTGGTAAATGCTTTAATGTTTCACTGTAAAGACCAGCTTTCGGGAATAAACGGGGTATTAAGACCGGGAATTGTGCATAGAATTGATATGGACACAACAGGAGCTTTAGTCGTATGTAAAACAGATTTGGCACACCAAAGTCTGGCAGAGCAGTTAAAAGTACACAGCATTACACGCCGCTATCGTGCCATTGTTCACGGACGATTAAAAGAGGACTTCGGCACAATCGAAGGAACTATCGGAAGACATCCTACCGACCGAAAAAAAATGGCAATAAACGTAAGAAACGGAAAGCCTGCAACCACTCACTACAAGGTTCTGGAGCGGTTTAACCGGTTTACTTATGTAGAATGTGAGCTGGAAACAGGCCGTACCCATCAAATCCGTGTACATATGAGCAGTATCGGGCATCCCCTTTTAGGTGATATTGTTTACGGACCGAAAAAATCTGCCCTTCCTAATTTGCAGGGGCAGACACTCCATGCTATGGTTCTTGGTTTCCTTCATCCTGTTTCTAATGAATATATGGAGTTTACTGCACCGCTTCCAGAGTATTTTGAAAAACTGCTAAAAAATTTCAGAAAATAGTCAAAAAAATATATACATTCACCAAAAAATGGATTATAATAACAGTAAGAACAAAATCAGCATTGCATAAAAGAGAGGAGTGGTGGTTATGGCAGGAAATACAGTTATAACAATCGGACGTCAATACGGAAGCGGAGGACGTGAAATCGGAATGCGTCTTGCAGAGGAATTAGGTATTAAATGCTATGACAAAGAACTATTAAATCAAGCAGCAAAGGACAGCGGTATTTGCGAGGAATTGTTCGAGCATCATGATGAAAAGCCCACAAACAGCTTTTTATACTCCTTAGTCATGGATACATATTCCTTTGGTTATTCTTCCGCAGCTTTTGCAGATATGCCCATCAATCATAAGGTTTTTCTTGCTCAGTTTGATGCGATTAAAAAACTGGCTCAGGAAGAATCCTGTGTTATGGTAGGGCGTTGTGCAGACTATGCTCTGTCCGATTACGAAAGCGCTTTCAGCGTATTTATTCATGCGGATTTAGATAAACGAATTCGCCGTATTGCAACAAAATATGAGCTCTCTGACTCAGCGGCAAAGGATAGAATACGTAAAACCGACAAGCAAAGAGCAAGCTATTATAATTATTACACCAGCAAGAAATGGGCAGAGGCTGCCGGATATGATTTGTGTCTGGACAGCGGTGTTTTCGGCATTGACGGCTGTGTAGAAATGATTAAAAAAATGTTGGAATTAAAGAACCGTAAAATCTGACAAAAAATAATTAAGATAAGATAAGAGGAGCTGTCTCTTTAACATTATTCAAAAATATTTATATATTTTCAGCAAATTTGTCAATCACACCTTGAAATTACAAGTTCAAAGTGAGCGCAGACTGAGCGTAAAATGTATAAATATTCGAAATATGTATTTAAAGCGACAGCTCCTCTTTATTTACTCCAGCCCGAAATCGAACTGTTTCGTATTGCCGTAAACATTCTTTCTTTTGCTCCCGGATTTTCCTTTGTAAGTGTCTTTAAAAGCTCCTTAGCATATTGCCGTTTGGTATATCCGTCTACCGGACAGGGACTTTTCTCAATATCCAACTGGTATTTATTTTTAAAACCAATTACATCCGCTTCATTTACGTAAAGCAAAGGACGAATAACCGTTAAATCCATACGGTCTAAATACGTTTTCGGGGAAAACGTGTGAAATCTTCCTTCGTAAATTAAAGAAAGCAGCATGGTTTCTACGACATCATCTTTGTGATGGGCGTAAGCCACCTTATTACAGCCTAAATCCTTCGCCGCATTGTTCAATGCACCCTTCCTCATTTTGGCACAGAGAGAGCAGGGATTTTGCTCTTTTCTTTCCTCAAAAATAATCGGAGCAATATCTGTTTTTACAAGAGTAAAAGGAATTTCCAAGCTGTCGCATAATCGTTGAATTTTGTCGGCGCAGAAGTCTTTATGCCCCAAATCAACTGTAATTGCCTCAAGCTGAAAATGCTTTGGATAAAAGCGCATCAGACCGTGAAGGGCGTAGAGCATGGTAAGGCTGTCCTTTCCTCCCGAAACCCCAATGGCAATTTTATCTCCTTCCTCTATCAGTTGAAATTCATCTACCGCCTTTCTGGTAAGGCTTAATAATTTCTGTAATGTCATAAATCTATCCTTTCAAATATCATTCTGCTTACTCAGAGAGCATAGCATAGATAATGAAAAAAAGAAAGATTTTTTCTGTGTTTGTGAACACAAAGAAGGAAATACGTGGTATAATATTTGCACGTTGTGCAAATCAAGCCAATGATATTGGCTTGCCGCCACATAAATGTGTCGGTTTATACCGGCAACCCACGGCTTGTCGAGAAAATGCTTTGCAAGCGCTTCCTCGCCTGCGTACGTGGTAATATTTGCACGTTATATAAAGAAAAGAAAGGAGGAAACGTATGAAGTTTCGTTGGAATAAAAAGTATTTATACTGGGGTACAACTGCATTTGCAGTTATTTGCGCCAGCCTTTTGTTTTATTTTATTATTTTTCGTATGGATATTTTTCTTGGGCGCATTAAGAATTTGGCAAGTATTTTAATGCCTGTTATTTGCGGTGCGATTATTGCATACCTGTTAATACCGGTAGTGAACTTTCAGGAAAGAAGAATTTATTACATTTTGGAAGAAAAGCGCCATCTAGCCTTGGATAAAAAGCATAAAAAAATTATCCGCTATATTTGTATTGCTTTTGCATTGGTTTTTGCAGGTCTTGTGATTTATTCTCTGCTTGCCATGATTATGCCAAGTATTTTGGAGAGTATTATCAGCATTATCAATGACTCCCCCCGCTATGTGCAGAATATCCGCCATTGGCTGGAGTCACTTTTAAAGGATAATCCGGAATGGCAGACTACGGTTTTTGATTACTTGAACCGTTATTCTCCCAAAATCGAAACCTTTTTAAACGTTGAAGTTCTGCCACAGATTAAGCAGCTTCTTCAGTCTTTAACCACAGGTGTATTCGGAACATTGGTTTTCATTAAAAATCTTTTAATCGGATTGATTATTTCTGTATATATGATGGCAGGAAAAGAGGCTTTTGTCACTCAGTCCAAAATGCTGGTATATGCAATTTTCGATACAGAAAACGCCAACAGCATTGTAAAGGCATTCCGCTTCATCCACCGTACCTTTGGCGGATTTATCAGCGGTAAAATCGTAGACTCCATTATTATCGGTATTTTATGCTATATCGGTACCAGCATTATCGGTACGCCTTATGGACTTCTTGTCAGCGTAGTAGTAGGTGTAACCAATGTTATTCCGTTTTTCGGACCGTACCTTGGGGCAATTCCCAGCGCCTTTATTATCTTAATGGTTAATCCTATGCACTGTCTGTATTTCCTGATTTTCATTCTGCTTTTACAGCAATTTGACGGAAATATTTTAGGGCCGAAAATTCTGGGAGACTCCACGGGCTTATCCAGCTTTATGGTAATCGTAGCAATCTTGTTATTCGGCGGTCTGATGGGCATTCCGGGAATGATTATCGGTGTTCCTTTATGGGCAGTCTTTATGGCAGGAATTAAGTGCTTCCGAAACCATGAATTAAAGAAAAAAGCAATGCCTACGGAAGAAGCTTTTTATGAGGATATTGCCTATATTAATCCGGAAACCTTAAAACCTATCCATTTTTCAGGGGAACATCCTGTTTCTGAAAAACCACAGGCTAAGGCAGAGAAAAAAGAAGCAGAAGAGGAAGAGAAGTAAATGAAACTGGTTATACAAAAAGTCAGCCATGCTTCCGTAGAAACAGAGGGAGCAAGCATCGCAGAAATTCAAAAAGGATTTTTAGTTCTGGTGGGTATCGGCAAAAACGATACCAAAGAGACCATAGACCAATACGTAAAAAAGATGGTAAATCTTCGTATTTTCACAGATGAAAACGGAAAAACAAACCTTTCCTTAAAAGACGTAAACGGAGAAATCCTTCTGGTATCACAATTTACCTTATATGCCAACTGTAAGAAGGGAAACCGCCCAAGCTTTTTTGATGCGGGAGAACCTGAAAAGGCGCAACAGCTTTATGAATATATGGTAGAAAAAGTAAAAGAATTTGTTCCCGTAGTGCAAACAGGAAAATTCGGTGCGTTAATGAAAGTTTCTTTGATTAACGAAGGACCGTTTACCATTTTATTAGATGAGAATACATTTGCATAAAAAATAAAATAATTTTTTAAAAATTTAAAAAAATGAAAAAATCAGAAGAAAAACATCTTTGAAATTGAAAACAGCAGTTTAAAAGGTGTTTTTCTTATTCGATTAGTTTAGCGGACAAATGCAGATTTAACCGAAAAACTATGGACTTTTCATAGAAACCATGTTAAACTACTCTTGAAAATCATATTTTTGGAGGTACTTTATGGCAAAGCCAATTACATATCGTGAACAAGAAAAAATTGAAAATACAGTGAAGCTTCGTGAATTTTTAATGGAGCTTCCTCCTTATGTCAAGGATTATTTCCGTGCTAAAGAACCCACGACCTCAGACAAAACTCGTTTGTCATACGCTTATGATTTACGTGTTTTTTTCCGTTTTTTACAAGAAACAAATCCTTCTTTAAAGGAAAAATCTCTTTCTGAAATCTCCATTCAGGATTTATCCCTGCTTGAGCCTGTGGACTTTGAAGAATTTCAGGAATATCTAAAGGCTTATCAATCTGCGGACAATAAATTAGAAACCAATTCCCGTACCGGAATTGCCAGAAAAATGTCTTGCCTTCGCAGCTTTTATGATTATCTGTGTAAACGCCAATTATTGACATCAAATCCCGTACGCCTTGTAGATATGCCGAAAATCAAGGAAAAAGCCATTATCCAACTAGAACCTGATGAAGTTGCCAATCTTCTGGACTATATCGAAAATTATGGAAAACAATTATCCGGTGTAAAGCTTTATCACTATAATAAACAAAAATACCGTGACATTGCCATTGTCACTCTTCTATTAGGAACAGGTGTTCGTGTATCCGAATTAGTGGGCTTAAACATTGGTGATATTGATTTTAAAAATAACGGTATCCGTATTCTTCGAAAAGGCGGCAATGAAATGATTGTATATTTTGGCGCTGAAGTGGAGCAAGCTTTAAAGGATTATCTGGAAATTTCCAGAAACAGCATTACTCCCCTCTCCGGCCATGAGGATGCGCTCTTTCTCTCCGGTCAGAGAAAACGTATCAGCGTAGACGCCGTAGAAAAAATGGTAAAAAAATATGCTTCTGCTGTCTCCGTAAAAACCATTACGCCCCACAAATTGCGAAGCACCTACGGCACTGCCCTCTATCGGGAAACGGGAGATATTTATCTGGTTGCAGACGTTTTAGGACACTCTGACGTCAATACTACAAAGAAACACTATGCCAAATTAAGCGATGAGCGCCGCAGGTCTGCTTCCAAGGCCGTCGTTTTAAGAGAAAAATTAGAAGATTGATATTGTCAGATATTTTTCTGAGCCGGATTATTCAATAAGTTTCCACGATAATCAAACCGTGAGCCATGACAGGGGCAATCCCAGCTTAATTCCGCTGCATTCCATTCAAGTTGGCAACCCAAATGAGGACATCGGATATCCACAGCATAAATTTTGCCCTCCATGTCCTTATAAACACCGGCTTTTTTACCCTTGTACAGCACCACTCCTGCCTGTCCCGGCAAGATATCTTCCGCTTCCTTTCCCGGTATAAAAAGCACACGTTTTCCAAGTCCTTTTATAGAATGTCCTGTTTCCTTCAAAAGCGCAGATATATTACTCAAAGAAAATCTGGAAGGCGAAAAAACGTCTTTGTAAAAGACCTCCTGTCCGCAAATCAAATCACGGAAAATAAGCGCTGCTGTCATAGCAGTTGTCATTCCCCACTTTTGAAATCCGGTGGCAACATACCAATCCGGATTTTCTTTGGAATACTGCCCTATATAGGGGATTTTGTCTAATGTCATGCAATCCTGTGCTGACCAGTGGCAAATTTCCTGATTGTTTGGAAACCATTTCTCTGCTGCCTTTCGCAGCGCTTCATAGCTCCCTGCATTTTTCCCTGTGCGATGTCCCATTCCTCCCAGCAGCAAGTATTCCCCATAATTACGGAAAGAATAATCTCCTTTTTCTGCCCCCATATACATACCGTTTACCTGTGCCGCATCTTTTAGAGCAAGCACATAAGAACGTTCCTGATGTATTCTTGCAAAATACATTCCGGGAAAATTCACAAATGGAAAATGACAGGCAAAAATAATTTTTTCTGCCTGCACACTTCCCTGTTTTGTTATAATCTTATTCCCTTCTACCCTTTCCACTTCTGTATTCTCATAAACCCTCACTTTTTCACTGATGGCTTTTAAAAACTTCAGCGGATGAAATTGTGCCTGATTTTGAAACTCCACTGCACCCCATACGGGAAAAGGCAAGGGCAGCTCCTCTTTGGTAAGCGCTGCTGGAAGTCCTAAAAGGCAGGCTGCCTTTGCCTCTGCTTCCAGTTCTTTTCGGCTTTTGGAATAAATATAAGAATTTTTATATTCGAAGTCGCAGTCTATCTGCAAGTCTGTAATGATATTCTGATATTCACGGATTGCCGTTTCATTTGCCAGCGCATACTGCTGCGCTTTTTCTTTCCCATATTTTTTGAACAAAGCATGATAAATCAACCCATGCTGGGACGTAACCTTTGCTGTCGTATTCTGCGTCTGCCCGCTTCCTATTTTCTTTGCTTCCAAAACCACTACATCTTTTCCTTCTCTTTGCAGATAATAAGCAGCTAAAATTCCCGTCATTCCCGCTCCTATCACCGCAACCTCTGTTTCTATATTCTCATCTAAAGATTTCCGTTCTTCTATTTCACAGGTTTCTCTCCAAATTGATTTCATAAACTACTCCTATATGCCGCAGTGCATTTTCTACACAGCGTTTTTATTGCACAGGACACCATTTCCCATACAATAAATAATATGTCATACAGGCAGCTTTCTTATTCATAAGGACACAGCACAATAATTTTCTGCGGTGTAGTCTGTGGAGGAATACTTTTCGTTGCAGCGGTGTAATACACCAAAAGCTCCATGTTTATAGGCGCACAGGCATATCTCTGACCATTAATGGTAGAAATATTTGTCATAGGACTTAAATTCAGCTTTAAAGACTGCCCCTGCGCTTCTAAGTTTTCATCAAAATAAGCCAGCATGACCTCTTGATTTTGCCTAAGCGCCGTAATCAGCTCCGCCTGATACTGTGGAGGAAAAATGGCGGGCGCAGACAAGCTTGTGTCATAAAAAGCGGCAATCCTCATTCCCGGTCTTAAACGCACATTGTGAATAACTGTGGTATCTCCTGTGAGAATAAAATTGATTGTTTCGTTTTCTTTATTTTCAACCTTCATGGAAATCACCATGGTACAGCAGGAATTTCCATGCGTGATACGCTCAATAATTCCGACTACTTTTTCATAATTACTATAATCCATAAAAAAATCCTTTTTTCTTTATTCTATGACAGAAGCCGTAAAGGGTTCACCCTGCTGCCAACCCATTTGCGCTGTGTCCCAGTTTATGACTTTAAACCAATTATCAATATAATCTCCTCGTAAATTGTAATGCTTCAAATAATAGGCATGTTCCCATACATCAATACAAAGAATGGGGAACATTTTATTCAAACACGGAACACCTTGATTTGCAGTTGTAATAATCCGAAGCATTCCTCTTTCCCATACCAGCCACGCATATCCCGAACCAAATACAGACAATGCCGTCTGCTTAAAAATTTTCTGAAATGCTTCAAAGCTCTGGAACTGGCTTTCAATTTCCTCATACAGTGGATTGTGCGGGACTTTCTTGGGAGGCTGAAGACCTTCAAAATAAAATCTGTGATTGTATACGCCTCCGCTGTTTTTCCCAATATCACCGGGCATTTGTGTCAGCTCTTCTAAAGTACATGCTTGCAGCTTTGGCTCTTTTGCAAGGAGTTTATTCAGATTATCAATATAAGCTTGTAAATGCTTCTCATGGTGCAAATACATTGTTGTGGCATCAATATAAGGCTCTAATGCCTGATAATCATACGGCAAAGGTGTGTTTATAAAAGGATATTGATTGTTATTCATAACAATTCTTTCTGTTATAGGATTATAGATATTCTATGAGAAATTCCAAGAAAAGTTACATTTGTTCCGCTTTTATCATAATTTGAGTAATATAATCTTCCTCTTTTGATACAGAAAAATCATTCATCCCCCACTCATAGGCAAAGCCTGTCAAGCGCAGGTTCTCTTTGTTTGCATAAGTAAATATTTTCTCATAAAGCTTCGGCAAATTATTCCAGCTCCCTTTCAAATAGGCACACAAATAAGTACCCTTTGGTTTTATCAGCACGCCCTCTTTGGGTACTTTCCCGAAAGCCGGCGTAAAAAGCCCGTCATACTCCTGAAATTCTCCTTTTTCTGCCTTTTCCACAGAAAGATAGCTTCCTATTCCCATACGGCACTGCTCTATTCCCCAGACTTCTTTTACATGAGCAAATGCTTCCTCTAAAAACTCTTCTTCAAAATTATACGGTGTAGTCAGATATTGCTCCTCCTCGCACTCCTTTAAAAAAATTTCTCCTCCCTTTAATTGCTCGCAACTTTCTGTTTGACTTTTCATTTCAGAAAGAATATGTCTGGTTTTTATGAGTGTTTCCATCTGCCTGTCAATTTCACTGATTTTTGCATCTGCTAATTGCAGAAAATCCTTTGAATTTGGATACTCTATATATTCCTTGATTTCTTCCATGCTCATATTCAATTCTTTTAGCATCCGAATATATTCAAATTCCATACTCTGTGAGGTTTCATAATAACGATATTGATTTTCCCCTTTTTTAGCAGGAGAAAACAAACCAATACTGTCATAATAATGCAGCGTTCTTTTATTTACGTCATGAAGCTTGGAAAATTCTGCCGTGGTAAGCAATTTCGTACTTTTTTTCATTATTTTCTTACTCTCCTATTGACTCTACACTAACTGTATACTTTATTATACAGTACATCAAAGAAAAAAACAAAAAACTTTATGGAAACAGGAAGGATGATTACAATGGAATTTAGAGAATTCAGAAAAGAAGACACCCCTGCATTGGAAGGGATTATTCGCAAAACTTGGAATTATGATAAATTTGCCGGTCCAAAAACAGCCCAAAAGCTTGCCAGCGTATTTCTGAGCAGTTGTCTTGCCAACCAAACTTTTTCTCAGGTAGCTGTGGAAAACGGCAAACCTATGGGAATTATTCTTGGAAAAAATATTGCCGTTCATAAATGCCCTATTTCATACAGATGGAAACAAATTTGTTCTCTCATCTCTCTTTACCTAACAAAAGAGGGGCGAAATGCCTCCGAAATTTTTGGCAGTGTAAATGGTATTGATAAGGAATTACTTGCCACATGCAGACCTTATCCCGCAGAACTGGCACTTTTTGTTATTAGTCCTGACTGCCGAGGAAAAGGCGTGGGGAAACAATTATACCAGCAATTTCTCCAATATCTGAAGAAGGAGCATTTAGACAGCTTTTATCTCTACACCGATACCAGCTGCAACTACGGTTTTTATGAACATCAGGGAATGGTACGAAGATGTGAAAAAGAGCATATTTTTACGGTTAATCAGCAACGTTCAAAAATGACATTTTTTATTTATGATTGTGAAATCTAAAAAGGCTGCCGCAGGAAGTCTCCTCTAAGCAGGGAGGCTTCCTACCGAAAATTATTTTATATTAACTTATCCAACTCAAATAATAGTTTTGATTTCATTTCTTCTAATTCCTTATGAGAAGGGCGATTACTGTCATCGTACATTTTTTCCATTGGATACCACCAAACAGGACCTTTCCCGTTGTTCCCATAATTCTCGATATCGCCTGCTTTTCTCGGAAACAAATGCCAATGAAGATGTGTATCTCCATTACCCAGCAATTCATAATTTATTTTATCTGCTTTAAATGCTTTTGAAACTGCTTCTGCAACAACAGACATTTCTTCTAAAAATTTCATTTTTGTTGAAAAATCTAAGTCGAATAATTCTGTTTTATGAACTTTACTGAGAAATAATGTATAGCCTTTAAAATGCTGATTATCTCCTATAACAACATATCCCGTTGATAATTCTTTCACAAAATAAGGATTAACACCATCCTTAATCATTTTAATTCTATCACAGATGATACACATATTTATTCACCTCGTTAAATTCAAAATTCACTACACTACAAATTGGGTTTATTTTCAGCACCCCCATTCGCAAGCGATGTTCTTCCTTTTCCCAATGCAGACAAAGCAGCAATGAATTGTTTTTTCTCTGTCCAATTAACACCATCTCTGCACTGTATATATCCTTTTGCCATATCTTCATTACAATATGGACATTTCATATATGCACCTCCAAATCATAATTTACTGCACTACAAACTGGGATTTATCACTCTGGTAATTCCATTTCATCATTCTTTTTTACAAATCCATACTTTTCATACAATGGTCGCCCCATATCAGTTGCTTCTAATGAAATAGCTGTAATCCCCTTGCCTTTAGTATCTCTAATCAGCATATCTAATGTTTTATAAGCAATTCCCAGTCTTCTATATTCAGGATTAGTATACATATTCATGATATAAGCCTTGTTTCCACTTGGATTGTGGTAAGTCGGCATTACTTGAAAGAAACTAACACCACCAGCCCCTACAAAATGATTTTCATCAAAAGCCAAATATGCAATATGAGAGCCATCACAAAGCGCTTTTTGATAATAATTATAAGATTGTCTTTCAACTTCACTCATATCAGTATCGGCAGAAAGTTTATTAGCTGCTCTTAACACCTCTATTCTTGTTTCTGTCAATATATCTATATCTTCAAGCGTTGCTCTCTTATATGTTAAATTCATATCTTGTTCTCTCCCACAACTTCTAATTTATACTTCTCTTTCAAAAATAATTTGATAACAAACAGGAGTATTAACCCCTGATTTCTCGTTGATTGGCGTAACAATTTGTTTCAATCGCCAGCCGCATTCTGCTTCTGAAATTATTACTTTTTTACATTCTTCAAATGTAATGCCTGCTAAACCCATTTGTTTCTTTACTTCAACAAATTTGTATTCATATTTTTTCATAACCTTGCACCTCCACAATTTCCTCTTTTCTTGTTACCGGATGCTATCAGTTCAAAACAGAAAGAACCGCAGATATCATACAAATAATAATTACACCACCACAAAATACTAATATAACTTTCTTTAGTTTTTTATTCCCGTTAAACATCTTATCTATATCTTCTGAAAGCAGTGCTACAATAACCCCCACAATGACTGGAGCTAAATATTTCCACATCGTATTTCACCTTCTTACGACTTCTAAATTTGTCTATTATTATTTTTTAGTATACCATAAGAAAATTGAATAGTCATTATTTTCCTGTTATCTGTCAGAATATTTTTTCATCTTTGCCTTACCGTTCTTCTTGCCATGGTAGTAAATTAGTAATAAATTTCTAAAATAGATTTATTTCCTTTTCAAAAAGCTTTATAATAGGATAGAAAAAAGAAAGGAGTTTTAAATTATGAATACATCAGAAGTTATTCGTGCACGAAGAAGCATTCGAAAGTATAAAGAAAATTTTGTTATTCCTCAAAAAGACATTGAAACCATGTTGGAGGCTGCCATGATGGCGCCCAGCGCCTGCAATACAAGACCATGGGAATTTGTTGTTGTGGAAAATCCAACAATAAAAGAACAGATTATTGAAATCAGTCCTCATACTTCTATGTTACACACTGCCAGCCTTGCCATTGTAGTATGCGGCAGACCTGATTTGCAGGAAACTATTTGCAGCGCTTTTTGGCCACAGGACTGTGGCGCTGCCATTGAAAATCTGCTCCTTCAGGCAACTGATTTAGGATATGGTACTTGCTGGTGCGGTTTTTATCCGGTAATGGAACGTGTGGAAAAGCTGCAAAGTCTCCTTCAGGTTTCCAGTATTCCTCTGGCTGTTATTGCAGTAGGAAAAGCTGAGCAAAATCCGGATGCACGAGGATTTTTTGAGCCTTCCAAGGTTACTTATTTGAAATAAGCAAGATAATAAAGGCAGGTATCTTACATGCGTCACTTTTTTCTCACAGGAACTTCCGGTATAGGAAAATCAACCCTTCTTATGGAGGTTTTACAGGAAATGGCATTTCCTATATCCGGTTTTTTTGCTCAAAGACAGCTTCTTCCCGATGGTACTACCGGAGGCTTTCGTCTCCTCCCTTGGAGCAGCAGACTTCCCCTTACTGCCACATATCAGGCAGAAACATCCGATTTGTTCATAAAAAAATCGGACACAGGCTGGCAAAAAGATTTACGTGTTTTTCAGACAACTGCAATTACACTGTTAAATGAAAAAACGCCTTTAAAATGTCTGGATGAAATTGGAGGAACAGAGCTTCTCGTTCCCGAATTTTTAAATGCTCTCTACGCTTTACTAAAAAGCGATGTCTGCTGTGTAGGTGTCATAAAAAGTCCTCAAAATCTGACTTCTATGATGACAAGAGTTGAAATGAAAAAGCAGGAAGCCATAAAGCTTCAAGAGCTGCACAAGGATATGACACAGCAGTTTCACAGCGTCATTGTAGAATTGACAGCGTTTAATCGGGAAGAAGTAAAGCTTGCCTTAAAAAATTTTATAAAAACTGAGGTTTGCACATGAAAAAGAAAAAACAAAAGCATTGGCTTTTATGGTTCACTCTGTTATTTTTTGTTTGCTTTTTTTCTTCTTTTCTTCTGGGACGCTATCCCATTTCCCCTTTGGAATTGGTAAAAATTCTGCTTTCCAAAATTTTTCCGATTTCACCTACTTGGGAAGCTCAGTTGGAAACGGTTCTTTTTCAGATACGACTTCCCAGAGTATTTATGGCAGTGCTGATAGGCGGAGGCTTGTCCTGCGCCGGAGCGGTATATCAGGGAATGTTTCAAAATCCTCTGGTATCTCCCGATGTGCTTGGGGTTTCTTCCGGAACAGGCTTTGGCGCTGCTTTAGGACTTTTATTAGGCTTTAGCTATCAGGCAGTTTCAGCCACCGCACTTTTCTTTGGGCTTTTGGCAGTGCTTGTTGTTTATTTGATTAGCCGAAGAGTAAAAAGCAATCCCACCCTTGCTCTGGTATTGGCAGGCATTTTAATCAGCTCCCTGTTTTCCTCCTCTATTTCTTTGGTGAAGCTGGTGGCTGATACAGATAATGTTCTGCCTGTCATTACTTACTGGCTGATGGGAAGCCTTGCATCCATTCGTCCCGACGATGTTCTTTTTGCAGCGCCTTTGATTATTTTGGGACTTATTCCCCTCTATCTTTTCCGCTGGCAGATGAATATTGCCACCTTAGGTGATGAGGAAGCAAGATGTATGGGCGTTTCTATTCAAAAAGTGAGGTTGCTTGTTATCTTCTGTGCTACGCTCATTACCGCAGCAGCAGTATCCGTAAGCGGCATGATTGGCTGGATTGGACTGATTATTCCTCATATCGGAAGAATTTTGGTAGGAAACGATTATCGGAAGCTTTTGCCTGCTTCTTTCCTGTTAGGAGGAAGCTTCCTTGTGGTAACCGATAATTGTGCCAGACTTTTATCTACCAATGAAATTCCTATTGGAATTTTAACTGCCTTTGTAGGAGTGCCTATCTTTTTGTATCTGATTTTGAAGAAAGAAAGTAATTTTTAAGAGGTGATGATTTGAATTTATCCGTACATTCTCTGTGTTTTTCCTACCAAACAGCTCCCTTATTAAGAGACCTTAATTTTTCTCTTGATACAGGAAGCTTTGTGTGTGTATTGGGAAAAAACGGTGCCGGAAAAAGCACCTTGTTTCAATGTATTTTAAATCTGCAAAAAAATTATACGGGAATGATTTCTCTTGACGGACAGAATGTAAAAGCTTTAAAGGAAAAAGAGCTGGCAAAATCTATTGCCTATATTCCCCAGCTGCATAAGCAGATCTTTCCTTTTTCCGTATTTGATACGGTCCTCATAGGAACTGCTGCCAGTCTTTCTCCCTTTTCCACACCAAAGGAGGCGCAAAAAGAAGCTGCCATGGAGGCGCTTCGCCTTATGGGTATGGAAAAATACGCTTCCCGCTCTTTTTCCCATTTAAGCGGCGGGGAACAACAAATGGTTTTGATTGCCAGAGCCCTTGCTCAAAAAGCGCCAATCCTCATTATGGATGAGCCATGCTCAAATTTGGACTATGGAAATCAAATCCGTCTTTTAAAGAAGTTAAAACAGCTTTCTGCACTTGGATATCTTGTTCTGCTTTCCACTCATAATCCGGAACATGCTTTTCTTTTTGCAGACAAGGTGCTTGTTTTACATAATGGAACTGCTATGACACCGGGAAAACCGCAGGAAGTACTCACAGCCTCTCTATTAGAAGAAATATACAATATTCCCATACAGCTTTATACTTCTTCTGATGTTCCGCAGCCTGTGTGCATTCCGAAAATCTGATTTTAAAATTTATACTTATGGAGGAATTTATGAAAAAGAAACTATTTACTATTTTATTGTCTGTATCACTGCTTTTTAGTCTTACCGGCTGTGCAAAAGAAGAACCTGCAAAAGAGCCGGTAAAAGAAGTGCAGACACAAGAAAACACCGAAACAGAAGAAACACGTACCTTTACTGACTCTGTCGGAAGAACCGTAACCATTCCAAAGGAATTGAAAAAAATTGCGCCCTCCGGTCCTGTGGCGCAGTTGGTCTTATATACCGCAGCGCCGGATTTGCTCTGTGGTCTTGCCAGAGAATTTCCCGAAACAGCAAAAGGATATATTGACGACAGTTATTATTTCCTCCCTGTTTTCGGTCAGTTTTACGGGAAAAATGCCAATCTGAATATGGAAGCTCTTTTGGCAGCTTCTCCTGAGCTTGTCATTGATATCGGAGAACCAAAGGAAAATATAGGAGAAGAGCTAGACTCTTTAAGTGAACAGCTTGGTATTCCTGTTGTCTTTATTGAAGCCACTCTGCCTACCATGGAAAGCGCTTATACAAAGCTGGGCGAATTACTGGGCAATACAAAAGAATGTGAAGAGCTTGCAGAATATTGCAAGGAACTTTTAGAAGATACTTCCAAAAAGGCAGCATCCATACCGGAGGATGAAAAAAAGACCATATATCTGGCTTCCGGAAATGAAGGGTTAAATACCAATGCTTCCGGCTCTATTCACGGAGATATTGTGGAACAAATCGGCGCTGTGAATGCTGCAAGAGTTGACGCAGCCTCTACCGGCGGCGGAAGTGAAGTTTCCTTAGAACAGATTTTCCTTTGGAACCCTGACATTGTTTTGGCAGACACAAAAGAACTTTATGAAAAGCTTTTAAAGGACCCTGCATGGCAGGATTTAGAAGCTGTAAAGAATAATCAGGTTTATCAAATTCCCGATATTCCATACAGCTATATCAACAATCCTCCTTCTGTTAATCGTTTTATCGGTATTCCGTGGCTTGGAAGCATTGTCTATCCGGAAGTCTATACCGAAGACATACGAAAAGAAGTAACTGAATTTTATCAGCTCTTTTACCATATCGAATTGACAGAAGAACAGCTTGACGAAATTCTTTAAATTCCGTTTTTCTCACAGATATCTGCCAGACAGCAGCTCTCACAATGAGGTGTTGTTCTGGCAGTGCATATTTCCCGGCCATGGTATACAAGGCGGTGGCAGAAATCGCTTCCTTCTTCGGGAGGAATGATTTTCCATAATTCCATTTCTACCTTTTTCGGCTCTTTGATATTTTCTACCAATCCGATACGGTTTACAAGGCGAATACAATGCGTATCGGTTACAATGGCGGGTTTTCCGAACACATCCCCCATAATCAGGTTTGCGCTCTTTCTTCCCACTCCCGGAAGCTTTAAAAGAGCCAGAAAATCATCCGGTACTTTCCCTTGATATTCCTCTTTTAAAATCTTCATACAGGCACAAATATCTCTTGCTTTACTTTTTCCCAAACCACAGGGACGTACAATTTTCTCTACTTCTTCTACGGGCGCTTCTGCCAGAGCATTCACATCGGGATATTTTGCATATAAATCCTCAACAACTACATTTACTCTGGCATCGGTACACTGTGCAGCCAAACGCACACTGACCAGCAATTTCCACGCATCGTCATAATCCAGTGTGCAGCCGGCATCCGGATATTCCTTTCGCAAACGTTCAATGACTTCTAACGCTTTTTCCTGCTTTGTCATGTTCTTTCTCCTTAGTTTTTCTTGCTGTCCAAATGGTTAATCATACTGGCTAAATATCCTGCGCCAAAACCATTGTCAATATTTACCACGCTGATGCCGCTGGCACAGGAGTTCAGCATGGACAGCAGCGCTGATAAACCGCCGAAATTCGCTCCGTATCCCACACTGGTAGGCACTGCGATTACCGGACAGTCTGCCATGCCTCCGATAACGCTTGCCAGCGCTCCCTCCATACCGGCAATGGCTACAATCACTCTTGCGCTCATGATTTCCTCTACATGGTCCATCAGACGGTGCATGCCCGCTACTCCCACATCATAGAGGCGTATTACCTCATTTCCGTATATTTCTGCGGTAAGCGCAGCCTCCTCAGCCACAGGCATATCGCTGGTTCCCCCTGTGGCAATGACGATTTTCCCTGCTCCGTCCGGCGTTGGAATTTTTCCAATTCTTCCGGTACGTGACATCTCGTCATATTTTAAATCTAAATACTGCTTCACATAATCAGCTGCTTCCTGACTCATTCTGGTAATCAGCACTGTTTTTTCTTGTTCTGTGAGCATTGCCTGTGCAATTTTTAAAATCTGTTCTTTTGTCTTCCCTGCGCCGTAAATCACCTCTGCCATTCCCTGACGAATACCCCTGTGCGTATCCAGCTTTGCAAATCCCATATCTTTATACGGCTCTGTTTTAATCTGAAGCAATGCTTCCTCCGGTTTCACGCCTCCGTTGGCTACCTGTTCCAGCAGTGTCTGCAACTGTTTCTTATCCATTTTCTTCGGTCCTTTCTGCGGTGTCATAATTTTCCAGAAAATGATGTTTTACCCCATTTTCCTTATATGCAATCACAGTGCTTAAATTTACATTTTCTACACTTTTAAAAATATTTCCTTCGATAAAAGGATTGATTTCCTTTAGCTCTTTAATTAGTCCTTTGATTTCCATACGCTTTGAGCCTGTGCTTCCGTCTTCTCTGCAAGTGGTACAGGTATCTGTAAAACGGCAGGCACATTGAATAAAGTGTAAATCGTTGTAGTCTCGCCAATGCTTAATATCATCTTCACGGATTAAATACATAGGGCGAATAAGCTCCATGCCCTCAAAATTTGTGCTGTGAAGCTTTGGCATCATGGTCTGGATTTGTGCTCCGTAAAGCATTCCCATGAGAATGGTTTCAATCACATCGTCATAGTGGTGTCCCAGAGCAATTTTATTACAGCCCAGCTCTTTTGCTTTACTGTACAGATAACCTCTGCGCATACGGGCACACAGATAGCAGGGAGATTTCTCAATCTCATACACCGTTTCAAAAATGCTTGTCTCAAAAATTGTAATGGGAATATTTAAAAGACGGGCGTTTTCCTCAATTACTTTTCGGTTGGTTTCGTTATATCCCGGGTCCATTACCAGAAAAACTACATCAAAATTTACTTTTCGATGCTTTTGCAGTTCCTGAAACAGCTTTGCCATAAGCATGGAGTCTTTTCCGCCGGAAATGCACACGGCAATCTTATCTCCCTCTTTTACAAGCTCATATTCATTAATGGCTTTTGTAAAACGGCTGAAAATCGTTTTATGAAATTTCTTTCTAATGCTTTTTTCAATTTCCGGATATCGCTCCTCTGTGGAAAAGCTGTCTAAAAGCCATGCCCCATATCCACCTGCAAGATGTGCGACATCATACCCTTTTTCTTCCAATTCCTCTGCTGCCTCATAGCTTAAAATTCCTTTGGCGCAGTATAAAATTATCTTTTTGTCGTTTGGCAGAAGCTCCGGCTTCTCCCGAAGCCTTGACAGAGGAATATTCACTGCATTGGGAATAAAACCGTGGGCAAAGGCTGCTTCTTCCCGAATATCTACCAGCAGATATTCCTCTTTGTTTAAGTTTTTTAAATCCTGTATCTTTATTTCTAATGTGTTGTTCATCTTATAATCTCCACTCTATAAACTGGTGAAAGTAAAATTCACACCAGTTTATATTGTACTGGAAGAGAAAAAACTTGTCAACGAAAGATGAACTACTCCAAGGCTCCTTTTATTTCCTTTTTTCTCTTTAAAATCCGCTCATTTCGACTGCCAAAGGCTTCTGCTCTTCCTTTTAGCAACATAGCTCTTCCCTGCGGTGTTCTGGTATACACCAGATGATATAGCTCCCAATGCCTTCGGCGCATACAAAAGGTAACGCTGATTATCCACCGCTGCCAAAAATTCTTCCATACACTGATCAAACAGCTCTTTCTCTCTTGTTATTCCGCCCTTTAAAAACACCTGATAATCCACACCGTTTACCGCATACACACTGATTTTACAGGAAGACGTAATATTTTGAGACTCTGCAAGAGCCGCTTTCATTCTCTCTGCCATTTCTCGCAAACGCTTTAAAGGGCTGGAAAAATGCACAAGCCGCCACACGCCCCAGAGAAAAATTCCGGCTGCTGCCACGGTAAAAATAAAATCTGTAATGCCCTGCTGCCCATAGCTTCTACGAAAAGCGCCCCGTATCATGCCCTGACTCATTCGAATTGCAACACTTAACGCAATCATACCCAAAGCATTGAAAAAAGAAGCGCTGGGATTTAAAGTCTTTTTCTCCATTTTACAGGTTTCTACGGCTTCCATATTTCCCTGAATATGAACTGCCTGCTGCCACTGGGCTTTTAATTCTTCCCGCATATACGCCCGCAGCTTCGCTTCATGTCTTCATTGATTTCCATAAGATGTCGGTAAGTATAAGGAGGTGTTGCAGTCAGGGAAATTACCGTAACCTCCCCCATTTCCTTCATAAAATCTTCTAGCGCCTTCCACCATTCGTTTTTCAGATGGTGACATTCATCTAAGCATATAACCTTTATCCCTGCTTCTTTTACCGTTCTGAGAAGCTCAAAATGAGAAAAATCCATAGCTTCCTGATTTTCTGTTTCTTCTTCCTCCGTCACTCCGGCATAATGTGTCATGCCGCAAAATAAAGTCTGCTAGGTAATCGAAGTAATGAGCTTTGGATTTTTAATGTCATTGGAAAGAATATCTTCGGGCGAAAGCTGCTCATTTAAGAAGCCGTCTTTTATTCTTTCCAACCACTGCTCTCGAATAACAATTCTCGGTGAAAGGATAAGACAGGGCTTTTGTGTCCGCCTGATAAGTTCAATGCCTAAGGTTGTCTTCCCAGCGCCGGGAGCAGCTACAATATGTATTTTTTTGTCGGAGAGATAAGCATCCGAAGAGTTTAAGACACGCTCCTGATACCTTCTCCATGTGCCTTTAAAAGATAGAATGTTATCATATAAATTCATATATTTAATCCTTTCCGGTGGGGGTTATAAATTGCTTATATAATCCGTTGTATATACTGCAAATTATAGCACAGATACCGAAAAGAAGACACAGCTAAAATTATTTCTCCAGTTTTCCATAAACAGAAAGCGCATCTAACACGTGATACGGCTCTGTATTATGCGAGCCTTGTGCATGAGCGGTAATGAAAAAATACTTTTTTCCGTTTATTTCTGCTGCTGTGGCAAGACAAAGCCCTGCATTTGAGGTATAGCCCGTTTTTCCTCCTAAAATACAGCTATCTTTTACTCCTGCTTTTTGCAACTCCTGTGATAAGGTACTGAAAAAAGTAAAGCCCTCCGGATGTTTGTTAGTCGCAGGCACAGAATATGAAAATGCAGTAAAAATCTTAGAAAAGTCCTGATTTTTCATAGCATAGCAAAGCAAGCGTGATAAATCCTCAACTGTTGTATAATGATTATCATCATGTAAGCCGGTAGTATTTGTAAAATGTGTATTTTTCATTACCAGTTTTTTTGCTTTCTTATTCATTTCTGATACAAATTCTTTTTCTGAACCACAAGAACCTTCTGCCAAAGCGACACAACATTCTGCCCCTGATGGCAGCATCGCTCCGTATAAAAGGTCTCTGTAAGTAACCTTTTCTCCCGGCAAAAATCCTGCCATAGAAGCGTCCTGTGCATATAATTCAGGAAAGATTTCCTCTCTTAAAACAGTTATTTCCCGTATATTATCCAGCTTTTCTATGGATAAAAGCACTGTCATAATTTTCGTAAGCGAAGCCGGATAGATTTTCTTTTCTGAATTTTTTCTTCCTAAAATTTGGCCTTCTTCGTCCAGCAGTATTGCAGCCTCACTATAAAGTTCTTCTAAAGAAATTTCTTCTTTTTCCTTGCTGAAAACTTCCGATTTTTTATTTGGCAAAAGCAAGAAAACCAACACTGCTGTCAACAAAATTAATCCTGTTTTTCTTCTTCTATTTCTTCTTTGTTTCCGTTTACTCATATAAAAAACACCCTTCTTTCTTTTGTACTTCTTATAAATCTACTGTACCAAAAAGAAAGAAAAGGTGTTTTAATATTCTGTTGTTAAAATCCTAAGATTTTCTTAAGATTATAAATCACTTATCTTCCGATATTTAATTTATTCATTAAAGCTTCTTGAAGAACCTGAGAAAAGTTTATTCCCATTGCAGTTGCTTCTTCGTTTAACCATTGCGGTATGCTAAGTGTTTTTTTCACTGCTTTTGCATTGTGTTTTCGTAAATACTCCTGCATATCAAACTCTATTACTACAAAAATACCTTCCTCGTTTTGAATTTTATCTATTTCGGAGGGCATAGGAATTTCCTCTTTCTCCTCTTTTCGGTTCACCAACGCAAGTCCAAGAGCCTCTACTGCCATTTCATAAGCCTGTTTCATATCATCTCCTTCTGTAAAACATTCCGGTAAATCGGGAAATGAAATCCAAAAACCACCTTCTTCTGCTTTATGAAAAATAGCTGGATAAAATAATTTTTCCATACATAATACCTCCATTTGTTTCAGGCGCAGGGCTCATTTCAGCCCTGCTTGTTTTAGTATTGCCTGCTCTAAGCCTTTTTTCAAAGACTTAGAGTGATAAGGAACAATAACTGTTTTGCCGCTATCACGGTTCTTCATTGTAATATGAGAGCCATTCTGTCTAATTTCCTCAAACCCGTTCTTTTTGAGATATTTTATCATCTCTTTCGGTGTCATTGGCATTTTATGTATCTCCTTTCCTTATCATATAAAGATGATAGCACGTAATATTACGTATGTCAATCATATGTCCTATTCTTCTTTTTGTTCTAAAATACTCTCACACATAATTAAAATATTCTTGTATCTTTTACTTAGAAAATACTCTGCTACTGATATAAACCATAAAACAAATGGAATAATTGCTATTATAGCATACTGTACTATATCATCATAAAACATTTGTCCAGCATTTTCTATATCTTCCTGTGGAAGGCTTACATGTAAATCTGCAACTATACCAAATACGGAAATAGAAGCACTTAAAATACCTGTAAATATAGCTATTGCTGGAACAACTTCGCTCCAAATATTTCTACTTGAAATTTTCTTTTTACATAAAGCTTTCATAGTTATTAGTTCACATTTAGACCATGACATCAATTCTTTTTCCATTTTTAGGTATTCAAAGTCAAGAAATAGCCACCAGCTCTTTCTTTTAATTCTTTTCCATTTATTCCAATCAAAAAAAATTAATTCTTTATTCTGTAATTCCCGTTCTACTTTGTTCTGATACCAAACAACTATTACCATTATCACAAATATTACAATTACCATATCCATTTCTATTTTTCTGTACCTTATAAAATTTACTCCATTCTAAACAGTTTTCCTTTTGTTAATACGTATTATATTCGTTTCTTCAATTTTCCGGAAGTACAATCTGAAAAACCGTCTCCTCCTGTTCGCTTATAGCAGAAATACTCCCGCCATGAAGCTCTACAATCTCTTTTGCAATGGCAAGTCCAAGACCTGCACCTGCACTGTCTGAGCTGCGTGCTTCGTCAATTCGGAAAAATTTCTGAAATACTCTGGCAAGCTTATCCTTTGGAATTGTTTTTCCTTTATTTCGGAAGAAAAGGCACACTCCGTCTGAATTTTTCTCTCCCTCAATCGTAATAACAGAAGACGGATAACTGTAAGAAACGGCATTCCGAATAATATTATTAAACACTCTAGCAAGCTTATCTGCGTCACCGTAAACCTGTAAGTCCTCCGGCACTTTCAATTCTATTGTATTTCCCTTCTGCGCCAGAACAGGATAAAATTCTTCTTTCATCTGTATAAGCATATAATATAAATCAATATTCTCTTTTTCCAGCGTAATATTCTGCAAATTATAACGGGTAATTTCAAAAAATTCCTGAATAAGACTGTCTAAACGCTCTGCCTTTTTTCTGGCTATATGAGTATATTTTTCACGTTGAGCAAGGGGCATATCCGGTGCGTCTTCCAGTAAATTCAAATAACCCATAACCGATGTAAGCGGTGTCTTCAAATCATGTGCCAGATAAGTAATTAAGTCATTCTTCTTTTGGGTTTCCATTTTCAGATACTGTTCTTTTCTTTCCATATCTGCTTTTATCTGCACTAACTGTGTACTTATTTCTGAAAATTCCTGAGGGAAAATTTCCGATACATCACATTCTTTTTTCATGTAATCATGTATCATTTTCGCTGTTTTGGAAATCAATTTTTTCTGTTGTTTTTTCAAGGAAAAATGCAAAATAATATATACAGAACTTCCAATTATACCTGCCAAAAAAACAAAAGAAAAAATAACCACTGCCTTTAATGCTTGCCAATTCACACGTTCATAAATATATTGTGTATTTTGTTTTTCGTCATACCATCCGCTTTGTTCGTATGCGAAATTACTGCTAAACCAATCTAAAATCATGCCGTTAAAAACCGTATCAAATAGATAGTAAACCCCGTAAATTCCCAAAAGGAACAGCAAAATCAAAAGAATAATTTTCACAATTTTATAAATATTTTTCTTCTCATTTCTCAATTTTATAGCCACACCCCCATACCGTTTTAATATACTTTGGATTTTCAAAAGAGTCCTCCATTTTTTCTCTTAAATGACGAATATGTACGGTGATAGTATTATTGCTTTTGCTATAATATTCATCTTTCCAAATCTGATGAAACAGCTCCTCTGCACTGACTACATTACCTTTTTGTTCGCATAAAATAACTAAAATAGAAAACTCCGTGGGCGTAAGAGACAATAAACGTTCATTTAAAAAACATTCATGCGTTTTTTTGTTCAAAACCAATCCTTTATGCTCTAAAATCTCCTCCGCTTTCACCGTTCCCGTATTATAGCGCTTATATCTGCGTAGCTGCGCCTTTACTCTTGCCACCACTTCAAGAGGCTGAAAAGGCTTGGTAATATAATCATCCGCTCCTAAAGTTAAGCCTTGAATTTTATCAATTTCCGCCCCTTTTGCTGTCAGCATAATAATAGGATAATTATATCGTTCACGTATTCTTTTGCATAACTCTAAACCTGAAATTTTGGGCATCATAATATCCAAAAGAGCCAAATCCAGCTCTTCCTTCTCCATAAAATTCCACGCTTCTTCTGCATCATAAAATTTATATACGAGAAAATCCTCATTTTGCAAATATAACTCGACTAAATCTGCGATTTCTGTTTCATCATCTACAATTAATATTTTTTCTTTCATATCTGCCTCCCAGCACATTATAACAGAAAAAGCAAAAATGGAGCAATGTTTTTTCCACTTCTGCTTTTTAGTTTGCATAATATATTTATTGTAAATCAAAAGCAAAGCATTATCATTTAAGGATAGACTTTTGCTATTGGCTATAAAAAACAATTCTGTTATAATAAAGTTATTAGAATGGAGAGATAAAAAATGAGCATGCAATCAGATGTAGAGTCTTTATCTATTCAAGCTTTAGAAAATTATGCAAAAATACACAATCTATCAGAAAATGACGCAATCGACGAGACTTCGGTCGTGGATTTTATTGTACTGTACTAGAAACTCAAGCTAAAGAATGGGCGCATCGTTTATATATGCGAACTTTTTCTGGCAGCGAATACGTATATCAATACATTTTTCATCCTTCTAATTCACTGAATATCAAACATTTTAATACTCTTGATGCAGAATGGTTAGAATTTATCAAAAACAATCGATTACATGGCGGCATCCAACATAATTATGATATAGTCATAGGTCCTGTGGCCGATGATAACACAATGGAAACCGTTCAACTTTATATGTCAGGTATTTTAAAATCACATGAAGCAGTAGACAGACTTCGTTATAGTAAAATTAACAATCAAGTGTCTTTCCACACACCACGTGCTTTAGAATATCTATATTTTGAATATCGAAAGGAGATTGCTCATGATTAGTAATAAATATTTTTTCAATGGAAAAGACATTACTATGAATTTATGTATACAAATTCGAGATGTTATAGACATTATCCAAGAAACAACAGGTATGAATTTTCCTGAAGCCACCGTAGCTTTTTACCACTCTAAGACTTACAAAGCTTTGCAAAACACTGAAAATACACTTTGGGCAGAGTCTGCCGGTTATATTGCAGATTGCTACTTTGAAGAACAGGAAATTTTAAATTCTCAGCAACATTCTTAAATATAGAAAAAGAAGTTGTCACATTTAGCATTGTTCAGAAACATTGATATGCCCTTAACTGTAACAACTTCTTTTTCATAACTGATAAACTATATTTTTTCCTGCAAAATCTCAAGTAAATCATGATATCCTGATTTCTCTAATAAATCTTTTGCTCCAAAAAGTACCTCCTCTTTTGAATATTGATGTTCCTGCAAAAAACCTTCTTCTTTCTCACATAAATACTGATAAAAAAGTGCAGCCGTTATCACATCATCTTGATTGGTATAATCCATTTCATCTAAAAGAATATTCTCCGCTTCATTAATCTGTCCTCGGTCAATCATAGCTTTAAAATCTTTTAGTGGTCTCCCTGACACCTGAAATTTGTCTTCATTTTCTAATTCAACAGAAGTATATTTCTTCCCCAACATTAGAGAAAACAAGACGCTTACCATTTCCTTAATCATACGCATAAGATAGTCTTTTTCGTCTGTGAAATTCATGTGACACCTCCTTTTACAATCTCTTAACGCCCCCTGTGTTTCTCTTTTTTCTTTTATAGTATCCTCTTTAGATGCGGAAACCTAACTCGCTTATTCCCCTCGGCGTTGACGGATAATAAAGTAAAATAAAAAGCAAAATGCTATCAAAGAGGCTCCCATACAGGGAAAATAAATCGTTCCAGGCATTCTGGCAACAGCCGGATGACTCATGACACACATAATAACACATACCGCAAGCCCCACTCCGCTCAGTAGAATATACCACATATTTCGATTTTCAGCCGGCTCCAGTGTGTTTTCCCAGGTTTTTCTTCTCTCGAACTCCTTCAATAGCATTTCTTCATCCTGAAGTCCCTTAACCAGAAAATATGTATGCCGGGTCACACGTTTATTTGGATGACGTGACTGGCATCGGATAACATAATGACTGTTATTTTCTTTAATGCCCCATACTTTCAGGATTTCATCTGCACCTTGGGGAAGATATGGCTTTTTGCCCTGCAAACGCAAAAACGCCTGCGTCTCCATCGCACCAACTGCAAAGCCCAAAAATCCATCTCCATAATTAGGTATGCTGCGGGCATCCATAATCCATAAACCGTCATTTTCTGTAAGAAAAAAAATCGTGGCATCCTGCATTCCCCGCCGTCCCAACCTTGCAGTCAGCACAATCCCAAGTGTACTAGCCAAAAGCACCAAAATCATTGAAGAGCTTTGCTGTGGCAATCCTAAAGAAAGAGACAGAAATGTTCCTATCAAAAGTAAAGCTGTCATTAAAAATACAATTCCCAATATTTTCCCCACCGTCCGATACCCATATCGGCTTTTTTTTCTTGTTTCCGAGGACATCCATACCTTTTTCAGTTCCATGCTATTTTCTCCTTTTCTTCTCTTTTACTCTACCCTAATACAAATTTATAAAACCTCACGCATTTTTTAATCCCTTTTTGTCTTAACATAAAATTCAACCGTTTTCTTTTTAAATTTATCAGAGAGTCCTATACTACTATCTTCTTCCGTAAAAATCCGTTGCTGTTAATTCTCCATTATTAAAAAAAAGAATTTTTTCCTCTTTGTAAATCTTTACTTCTGTAATAACAATTTCGCCAGCACGTATTTCTGTGTCTCTTTACCGGAATGAAAATCACTGGAATAACGATTGCAGCCATTAAGAAGTCATTTCCTCTTATACCAAAACCTCCACAATATCAGCTACTGAAAACTCCTTCGGATTTATGTATTTTTTAATAAAGATGGTATTTTCATGTTTAAATCAATATAAAACTTGAATATCACGTTATCACCCTGCCATAATCAACTTCCGATTATTTTTTTCTGTTCTCTAACCTTTTATATGTTTTTGCCCGTAAAACAGGTCTTGTTGCAGCAGCCATAGCAGATAAAGCAATTACACTGGCTAAAAATATTACTAAAATCAAAACAAAATTTGTCCGGTAAAAAAGCAACAATATTATCGCAGAAACTGAGGTCCAAATGATAAGATGTTTCAAAAAAATATTTTGAGCCAATACCGTATAAAGCTTAGCATTTAATAAATATCCCAAATACAGCGTTACCAAAATACTTAATTGATATTTTAAGGAAAATGAAAATTTTCTTTCTGTTTTATATCGTATTATTTTTCCTTCTTTGTTAATATCTTTCCTGCAATTTTCCAGCCTTTTATCGGATGACTTCCTGCAAAAGAAAGCAGCATTAACATCGTCATCAGACACATTAGTAAATTAAAAAAAGCATATATCGGAACAGAGGGGACAACCCAAATCATTAGAAAATGAGAAACTGCACACATCCCGCCCATGCTCAAAACCAATACAATATGTTTAAAAAACCATTTCCGGTTCTGCTTTGCCATTGTCCGCAGTTCTTCTAATCCACAAGGATAAATTCTTACATTTCTTTCAATCTTTCTTTTTGCACGTTTCAACATATATCCAGAAATAAATACACCTAAAATAACTCCGATCCACGTGGAAATCCAATACAACAGATTGGCATCAAAGGGAATAGACTTCTCTATTTTTCTTACAAACGTAAATATCACAAGTGAAATTCCTGCAATAGTTCCCATGCAAAGTCCGTTTCCACCTCTTTTATTTTCAAACAAAAAAATTTCTCCACTCAATTCTTCATAATAGTAACTATTCATAGACGTGGTTTCTGTGTAAAGTCTAACATATCCCATCAAAATCACAACCTCTTATTTGTTCATAATGTATAATGGAATTATATATTATAAAATATTTTTTGTATATAGTTTTTTAATTTTAATATTCCATACTATCCACAATCTCTTTTATCGTCTCCATGGAAGTTCTTCCGCACAAAGTATATCGGACACCGTCAGCTACAAAAATTGCACATTTTTCTGAAACGTAGTTATTCTCCACATTTTCTTCTGTTGTGTCCTGAATGAGATTTACCTTGTATCCCTGTTTAGATGTATAGCTTTCCACATACTCATAAAAACCCAAATAGTCTGTATCCCATCCCTGCTCTAACTGTTCCCGACTTAAAATTAAATCCATTGACAGCGATATTGGCGAATAATACATCTCTTCTATGATGTAGTTCTTCATTTTTATAATTGCATAATTTTTCTGGTCTGTCTCCATACTTCCCTGCAAATAGGATTGTTCCGTTGCGTATTTACTTTCGAGCAAATCAATCCCTATATTTGACTGCAACGCAGTGTAATCAGAAAACTCTGTATGAATATATCCATATTCATCCTTTTCTGCTTTAAGAGGTGTAATTTCTACAATCTGCATTGCATCCAGTTCCGGAAGAGTTATTTTATTGACATTTACTTTATTCAAAAAATAATAACCTGCGAATACCGTCGTTCCGCCAATCATAAAAGTCAGTATAATCATAGCTGCATATCGCAGCATCGGATGAGATATTCGCCTCTTTGAATTTTCAAAAACTTTTTTCTTCATGATATCTGTAAACACAATCTCATTAAGTTCCGTATCTATTATTCTTTTAATTTCTTTACGTTCCATAACCTACCTCCATCAAAATTTTCTTGAGCCTTTTTCTGGCTCTGTTCATACGTTGTATTGTCACGTTTTCCGATTTTCCAATTACCTGTGCCACCTCTTTCATAGACAACTCCTGATAGTAATATAAAATAATGAGTTCTCTGTCGTGAATTTCCATATTTTGAATAGCTCTGGTCATACTATCTCTTTCCAACACATTTTCTATTAAATTAGCAGCAGATACCTGTACGTCTTCTTCCAGATATCCACGCCCCAACCGAAACCAATTCATCCGCATCATATTTTTGCAGCAGTTAATTGCAATCCTTGTAAGCCATGTCTTTTCACTGGATTTCTGATGAAAGCTTTCATAATGCTTCATCGCTTTTATAAAGGTTTCCTGTGCTGCGTCCTCCGCTAAATGATAATCTTTCAAATAAAGATAGCACATTCGCAGAATTGCATCGCCATATTCCATAATCAATCTTTCTATTACTTGTTCTGCCGACATTTCATCTTCCTCCTTTCACTTCTTAGACACAGGAATTACCTAAAATATTACACTGCTCCCTCATATTTTTTAAAAATCAAAATCTTTATCCTGTAATATTTAGAAAAGGGAATGTTCATGCCGCAGCATGAAACATTCCCTTTTCATGGTTGATTTTTTTGTTGTCTTCCAACCTCCGACACCTTCGTTCGAAAAACATATCAGATTTTAGGTGTCAACCCACCGATAATACACAGCTTTTACAAATTATTCAGCATTTCCTCCAACTCTTTTATGTACTTCGGAATTTCAAATCCCTGCGGACAATGCTCTGTACAGGCTTTACATCCGATACAAGCAGACGGACTCTTTTCTTCCGACATCTGCTTCAAATCACGAATTCTCCATGCTCCGCCTACTTTCGCTGTATTATAATGTTTCAGCAAACATGGAATATCCAGTCCCTGCGGACAATTCGGCGTGCAATATCTGCATTCTGTACACGGAACTGTAATGGTAGCCTTCTGCATTTCTGCTGCTTCCTTAATCTTCTCCTGTTCTTCAACCGCCAACGGAGCTGCCTCTGAAAATGTTTGGATATTATCATAAAGCTGACTGTCATCAGACATTCCGCTTAAAACCACCTGAACATTTTCCAGTTCCATTACCCATCGCATAGCCCATGATGCCAAAGAACGGTCTGTATCCATTGATTTTAATTTATCCGCTGCTTCCTCTGTAAGATTTGCCAAAAGTCCTCCATGAACAGGCTCCATTACCATAATCGGAATTTGAGCCTGCGTTAAAATTTCATACAGCTCCTTGGCATCTGTAAAATACCAATCATAATAATTCAACTGAATTTGTATAAAATCCCAAGGATACAGTTTTAAAAGCTCTTTCAAAAGCTTTGCTGTTCCATGAAAAGAAAATCCCAAATATTTAATTTTCCCTTCCTTTTTCATCTGGTCGAAATAAGAAATACAACCGTTTCCAATCATTTGTTCTGCAAAAGTATCCTGAATTCCATGAAGCAGATAAAAATCAATTCTATCCATATCAAGTCTTGCAAGCTGTTCCTGAAACTGTTTGCGGTAATCCGGCTGCGCCTGAAAATTATACTTATCTGCTATATAAAAGCTGTCCCGTGGATATTTTTCCAAAGCTTTCCCCAGAAATTCTTCAGACTTGCCCCCATGATAGATGTAGGCTGTATCATAATAATTAACTCCTTGCTCCATACAGTGAGCAATCAGCTTCTCTGCTTTCTCATAATCAATCTTTGCATCATTTCCCTCTGCTATGGGAAGGCGCATCACACCCATGCCCAGTCTGGATAATTGAATTTCATCTTTAAATGTTTTATACTGCATATCTTTCCTCATCTTTCTCTACTATTTCTTTAATCCAAGTATAAAACTATTTTATGATTTGTTCCAGATTAATTTCTCCGTTTTCAATCAAATGGTAAACAGTTTGTGCAATCTGATTTCTGGCTGTCTTTGCATTTTTATATTCCTCTGTACATTCCAAATATACCGTACTATTCCCCACAGTAAAACCGGCATTGCAAACAACCTCCAGATTTTCTTCTCTGCGATAAGAATAACCTCCATGGACAGGAATTCCTTCTATAACAGAAGTATCTGTATATCCCATATTTTCTGCATCATCGAATAGGGAGTCTATCGTAGTTACATAAAGTCTTACGTCACCTATCATTCCCCTTAAAAGAAATAATTGATGATTGTCAACATCAAACAATCCATAGGCTTTAACAGGCAAATCATGAAAAAGCTGTTGAATTTCTTCTTCTGTTAAATCTCTTGTATCACACTCTATTTTTCCTTCGACACGATTTCCCGAAAACTTATTTCTTACAAATTTTATGGTATCTCCATTCTCTAAGGTAACGGTGTATGTCCGCCCTAAAATTGCTGTCCCTAAAAATACAATCAATACAATACTTGCAGCAGCAACACTCCATTTTAGCCAGGCATAGTGCCCCTGTCTGTTTTTCTTTCCGCTATATACAGCTGCTTCTTCTATATATTCAGAATTTATATCACTGATAATTTCAGAAATTTTCTCTTTTCTCATAGAAATATCCCTTCCTTCATTAAATGTCTTCGCAATTTTGTGCGTATTCTGGAAAGCCGAACAGATACATTATGATTGCTTGTATGAAAAAGCTCTGCAAGTTCTGTAATAGAAGCGGAATACCAATAGCGCTGCACAAACATAACACGATTGTCTTGCTCTAAGCAGGCAAGAAATCGGTTAATACTTTCGGTGATTTCCTTGGCTTTCCATTCCGTTTCCACTGTATCCGCAGACGGAAAACAGTTTTCCAATTCATCCAGCGCAATGTCATAGGTACTATTTCGTTTCGCCGCAGTGTTTGCATGATACCTTTTAATCGCTAAATTCCGAACAATACGACAAATATATGTTAAAAGCGGATTTGGATTTTGCGGTGGTATAGTATTCCATGCTCCCAGATAGGCATCATTTAAACATTCCTCTGTATCCTGTCGGTTATTTAATATATTATTTGCCACTTTCCTGCAAATTGCCCCATATTTATTGGACAATTCTATAATTGCCTGCTCCGAACGTTGATAAAATAATGCAATAATTTTTAAATCCTCCAAAGCCTTCCTCCTTTCTCCTCCATCTTTATACTACGAATTTTCAATAAAATATCTCATTTTATTTTAACATATAAAACAATTATCGAAAAATAATTTAGGCAGAACAGCATAGATTTCTCTATACTCTTCTGCCTTTCTTTTTACTGTTTTGAAATTTCCTGCATAGCTTTTTTAAACTGAACTGCAAATAAAATTGCGGTAAAGGTTACGGCAATCACATCAGCCACAGGTTCTGCCATATAAACTGCCATGGTCTGGTTTTGTTTTAAAATTGCCGGCATCACGTAAATCAGCGGAATTAAAAGAATAAATTTACGCATAACCGCTACAATAATAGAAGCCTTTGCATTTCCGATAGACATAAATGTCATCTGGCATGCCATCTGAATTCCGAAAATAAACAACGCTGCCACATAAATTCTCAATGCGTCTTTTGTAAATGCCAAAAGCGCCACATCAGATGTAAACAAGCTTGCAAAGCCCTGTGGAAACAGCATTACACCGCCCCATAATAAAATAGCATACGCCATACTTACTTTTAATAACAGCCAGAAAGCTTTTTTTACACGTTTTACATTACGTGCACCATAATTATAACTGATAATCGGCTGTGCTCCCTGCCCCAGTCCCTGCAAAGGAAGCATAGCAAACTGCATAACACTGGTTAAAATTGTCATTGCACCTACTGCAATATCTCCTCCGTATTTCAGCAAGGAAGAATTAAAGCACACAGAAATAATACTTTCACTTGCCTGCATAATAAACACAGAAGAACCCAGCGCCAAGCTCGGAAGAATAAATTCTTTTTTTAATTTCAGGTTTTCCTTTTTAATCTTTAAGAAGGTCTTCTTTCCAAAGAGGAAGGATACCACCCAGATACAAGAAAGCGCCTGAGAGATAATGGTTGCCAGAGCAGCGCCTCTTACTCCCATATCCAGACCGAAGATAAAAATCGGGTCCAACACAATATTTGCCACTGCACCGATTAACACAGACAGCATACCTGTCTTGGCAAAGCCCTGAGCGGTAATAAAAGCATTCATTCCTAATGTAAGCTGAACAAAAAACGTACCCAGCGCATAAATATTCATATAGCTTACGCCATATTCAATGGTATTTTCACTGGCTCCAAATGCCAAAAGAAAATCTCTGTTCCAAATCAGCAGGACAACCGTCAATAAAACAGAAATGATAATCTGTAATGAAAAACAGTTACCCAATGTTTTTTCTGCTGATTTTGTATCGCCTTTTCCCATAAAAATAGAAGCTCTTGGCGCACCGCCGTTTCCGACTAATGCCGCAAATGCCGCTACAATCAGAATTAACGGCATACACACGCCTACTCCTGTAAGCGCCATAGCCCCTACCTTCGGAATATGCCCGATATAAATACGGTCTACAATATTATAGAGCATATTGATAATCTGGGCGGTTACTGTGGGAAGCGCCAGCTTTAACAATAATTTACCTACCGGCTCTTTCCCTAAAAAATCTTTGTGGTTTGTCATGGTTCTCATTTCCTTTCTAAAACCTCTTTTAGATTTTCTAAAATAAAATCCGTTGTTTTCTCATAAGTTTTCAAATCATCATTTGAAAGGTTTTTAAAAATTTGTCGGCGAAATTTTTTATTGATTTCTTCGATTTCCTGAACAATCGGAACTGCTTTTTCCAAAAGAGATAAATGAATTTTTCTCCTGTCTGTCTGGTCCTGCCTGCGCATTAAAAGCCCCTTTTGTACCAAAGTTTCTACACCGGCAGATACATTTCCTTTGGGGAGCATACGCCTCTCCACAATATCTGCTGCTGTGTCTCGCTCCGAATTATTATACAAAAATCCAATAATGGCAATTTCTATATGGGACAACCGGTATTTCATCTGTACATCTTCCAAATATTTTTCATACAGCTTCATCATATAACGAACCAACATCAGCATATCGGACGCATTTTTCATCTATATTTTCACACTCCTTCCATAAAAAAACAGCTATAATAGTTCTAAATAAAACTGTTTTATCTAAAACTATTATAGCCTCAAAATAAAAAATGTCAACTTCAAAATCTAAAATTCTTTTTTCTCCATAATACAAATACTGACATAATAAGAAATACCTAAAACAACAACCGCTAACAGTATACCTCCCACAAAAAACTGTCCGTCAGAAATCCCTGTCAAGAACTGTTTTACCCCTCCCAAATCCAAGGAAAGCTTTTCGGAAATATTTGTAATCAGATAAAACAGAGCAATCAAAATCAAAAAAGTTCCCAGAAAAACGATTTTTCCTTTATCGCTGCCGTATTTAAGCTGAATTGGTATCATCAGCCCCAGAAAAATTGCCAGAAATATTAAAAAGCATCCGCAAAATAAAAACCACTGCAAAAATTCCATTTCCGGTGTCTTAACCCACTGCATAACAGTAGTTACTACCGAACTCACGAGAAATCCTGCCCCTCCTGTTAAAAACCCCAGTAAGAACTTCTCTTTTACATACTCTTTTCTGGAAACCGGCAATGTAAACAGAAAGGGAAGTCCGTTTTCATATTCGTCATAGCTGATAGTGCCCATGGTCAGAATACAACAGATAAATGGCATATATCCCATGAGAAAACTGCTGTTCATGCCTGACATAAGTAAAAAAAGTACCGTCAAAAATATAATCATCAATAATCTTTTATTATGCTTCATCAAAGCAATATCTTTTATAAATAATCCTTTCATATCTTTTCTCCTTTTATCATCATAGTAATTACCTCATCTATGCTTCCCTTTTCCATTGTATAAGAAGGATAATTTTCAAGATAAAACTGCTTTTGATTGGTCAGACAGGCATATCCCCAGCTTTCTCTCTTTTTCCGAAGCAAATAGTTTTTATCTAAGGTGTCGTACTGCTCAGAAGAAATCTTCAATAATCCATACTGTCCCAGCAGCGTGTCAATTTCCTCATGGAGCACTACTTTTCCATTATCAATCATATACAAATCATCACATAAACCCTCTAAGTCTGTGGAAATATGTGAGCTGATTAAAATTGTTCTGTTTTCATTTTCCTCCATGTATTCCCTGAGCATGGAAAGCAAGTCCTCTCTTGCCAAAACGTCCAAGCCTGTGGTAGGTTCATCCAAAAGCAAAAATTCTGCTTTATGAGAAATTGCAGTTAAAATTTTCAGCTTTGCTTTCATTCCCGTGGAAAATTCTTTTATCTGTTTCTTTAAAGGTAATTGATACCGTTTGCAATAATCGAAAAACATGGCTTTATCAAATTGGGAATACATATTCTCCAGTATCTTTGCCACATCCTGAACCGTCAAAAATCCACTAAATCCTGACTCAGCCAGTACAACACCCAGTTTTTCCTTTTCTTTCTTGGAAAGAGTTTTATAATCTTTTCCAAAAATTTCAATCGTTCCTCCGTCTATGGAAATCAAATCTAAAATCCCTTTGAAAATTGTACTTTTCCCTGCTCCGTTTGCCCCAATTAAGCCGGTGATACAGCCTCTTGGGATTTCAAAAGACACGTCCAGTTGGAATAAATCATAGGATTTTTTCAAATCTTTTATTTTCAGCATTCTTCTTCATCCTCCATTATCATTTCAAACATAGAACGGATATCTTCATTGGAAATACCATATCTTTTTCCTTTTTGAATAATATTTTCCAAGTCCGTCTCCAGTTCCCTTCTTCGTTCCTCTGCTTTTGCAGCGTTATTTCCCGCTGCCACATAAGTGCCCTTTCCGTGAACCGTAACGGTAAATCCTTCTTGCTCTAAATTGTCATACGCCTTTTTTACAGTAAGAGCGCTTATTTTTAATTCTTTTGCCAAAGAGCGCACAGAAGGCAAAATCTCGTCTTCTTTTAATTCTTCATTTAAAATCATTGTTTTTATCTGCTCCATGAGCTGTTCATAAATCGGTACCATCGATGAGTTATTGATTATAATCTTCATTGTTTTCCTCCTGCTAATAAACAGTATATAACAGTATATAACTGTTTGTCAACTGTTATATACTGTTATGCTTAAAATTTCTTTCTTTTATCTTTTTTTATGATATAATTAAAATGTATTATGTAATTTCGTAAAAAGGAGTGACAGAATGAAAAAAGTTGATTTTGTAAAAATAAAAGCTGAATTTTGGGGTTTTGGTTTTGGAAAAGGAACAAGCTATGGATTTAATAAAGCAGAAGACATTATCCGTGAGCGTATAGAAAACGGCTGGGAATTTTGTGGATACATTCCCATTGAAATGCGAGGAACAGGCGAAATACAGAGCATATCTCTTATTTTTCAATACGAAGAATAATAATTTCTATAATAAAGGCGAAAAGCTGATTTTACTCCAACCTTTCGCCTATTTCCTTATCTTATAAAATTCGTTTTGATTTTTTCTTCCGGTGTAGGTTTCTTAATACCGGCATTTTTTCCTGCTTCCAGACACTTTAAAACCCATGCCATATTGGTACCCAGCGTTCTCATAATTTGAAGTCCTTCTTCGTCCTGCATTACTTCTTCCGGTGTATTTCCATGAACCATATTCCAATAATTTGATGAAATGACAGGCATCTGGAAAAATTGGAAATATTTTGTAAGAACCTCCAAGGTTGCCGTTGTTCCCGCACGTCTTGCTGATGCGATAGCTGCCGCCGGTTTATATAGCATGTGCTTTCCTGCCAATGAAGAAAGTTTATCCATAAACTCTATAATCTGTCCTGTGGGAGAAGCCCAATATACAGGTGAACCTACAATCAGTCCATCGGCTGTTTCCAATTTTTTCGCAGCCTCTTTTACATTTTCCATGTCAGCATTTCCCGCCTGAAAAATTTCTGTTTCTATTCCCTGTTTGTTTAATGACTCTGCTATCTGATTTAATGCTGTAAAAGTACACCCTTCTTTTCTGGGACTTCCGTTTAATAATAATACTTTCATTCTTCTATTCCCTTCCTTTCCGTTTCTGTTATTATTATACTTCAAATCAGACTTGATTGCTATCTTAATCTTATAAAATTTAAGCCGGAGGCATTCTGTTATCCTGCCCCTCTGGTGGCTCTCCCGGTTGTCCCTCAGGCATTTGTCATCCCTCGAAAGGAGCTTTCCTTTCTCCCATAGCTCCTCCCTGCATTTGCTCTGTTCCGTAAATCAGACCGGTCATGGTAATTTCACTGCTGCTGTTGCCTGCACTTAGCTGATAAGTGCCGTCTTCCTTGATTTCCGGACAACTGACAAGAACACTGGAATATGCCTTTAAAGGCTGCCAGTTAAGCAATTCCTTTCCCTCGCTGTCATAAAGAACCACAGAGCTTTGCGCTTCCTGCTGTTCCGTAGAAATCAATATTGCTCCCTGCGTAGAAGCTTCCTGAAAATTCTGTGCCATACCCGATGCTCCTGCGGCAGCAAAAATACCTCCGGTTATTGTACCTTTTCCATTATAATCAACTGCTCCGTTACTTCCCTCCTGTGAACCGGATACATAAGTTTTTCCTCCTGAAATCGTCAAATCTCCGTTAGAGTCCAATCCGTCTCCGGAAGCATTCACTGAGACAGTTCCTCCTGCAATCTGTATATAAGCGCCTTCTGTAACAGCAAAAATATCCTCCTCTTTTCCTCCTGTACTGCTGCCGTCTGCTCCTCCTGCGGCATTCATTCCATCATCACTTGCCGTAATCTGTATATCGCCTCCTGTAATATCAATACTCAGTCCCTCTATTCCCTCATAGCTGTTTGTAATATCCACTTTTCCGCCTGCAATCATAACCTGTGACGCACTGTGTATTCCGTCATCTCCTGCATTTATCGTAAACTCTCCGTCTCCTATATGGAGATAACCCAAATTGCTGTCGTCCTTATTTTCTGCATGAATACCGTCTTTCCCTGCTGTAATGCTATAAGCTCCACCTGTAATTTCTACACAGTCCTTACCTGTAATTCCATGGGATGCTGCAGTAATATCGTAAGTACCGCTGCTGAAAATCAATTCATCCTTGGACACAATTCCGTGTCCATAAGAAGCCTGAATATTTAATATTCCTTCTCCTTTTAGAGTTAAATCGGCTTTTGAAAAAACAACTCCGTCTACTTGATTTTCATCTATATTTTGATATTCTCCGCTATTCGAAAGACTGTTTTGTGTTTCCTCCTCTGTCGTAATTGTAACCTTATCCGCTGACAGCACATAAATAGCGGCAAAGTCAGCGCTGTTAATTTCCGCATTTTTTAATATTAACTCTACTTTATCGGTATTACTTGCATCAATGATAACGGTTCCTTCCAATGTTCCCGACAAAGTATAAGTACCCTCGTCTGTAATTCGTACCTTTCCTTCTGATACTTCAACTGCTTTTGACGTGCATTCTGCGCTGTTTCCTGTAAGGTCAATCTCTACGCTGTTTTCTTCCGTCTGTCCGTCAGACTTGCTTTCTGACACCGGTTGATTTTGGCAACTACACAGCAATATCGTTCCAAGAGCAAGCAGAAGCATATATACTTTTTTCTTCATGTATTATTCTCCTTATAATTCTCCGATTACCGTTTCCTGCTTTGACATGGTAATTTCCAAATTTCCATTTCGGCAACGCAATTCGTCAATAAACTCTTTTTCCTGTTCTTTGTTTTTTAAAGTCAAATTATAAGTAAGTTTAAATAAGCTTCCCATATTTGTGGTTTTCACTCGAACAACCTCATATTGAGAGGTGTATGTCTGTAAAATCTCCTCAAAAACTCCTGTATAATCCAAGTCCTCCGGAATTGTAATATGTAATGTCTTATATAATTCCGCTTTCTTCCCTGCACCAAAGCCAACACAATTATAAATCATATTGACACTGCCCAATAAGAGAGCTACTAAAATCCCATATCCTAAATATCCCATTCCTACTACTAAACCGGTTCCCATTGCAAGAAAGATTGCTCCGATTTCCTTTGCTGAGCCGGGCACAGAACGAAACCGCACCAGACTAAATGCTCCTGCAACAGCTACACCAGCACCTACATTCCCGTTTACCATCATAATTACTACACATACAACAGCAGGCAGCACAGCTAAGGTTGCCACAAAGCTTTTCGTATAGCGGATACGGTACATATAGGCAAATGCCAGAAACAGACCGATTATCAAAGCACAACACACACACAGAAGAAAATCAGATACTGCAATTACCTCCGTTGTACTTGTATCAAAAATTCCTTTAAACAAATGATTAAGCATATTTTATTCCTCCCTGTATTTTCTCGGCTATCATATTTTTATATGCCAGTCCATATTTTGAAAATGAAGTTTTATAAATATGGCACTGTGTAAGAATTTGGCTCATCCAAAGAGGAATACCCCCTGATGTCTTAATTTCCATTAATGTTTGACCCTCTTCTAAAAGAGGTGTTCCGTAAACAGGACTGCCAAGAGAAAAATTTTCTCTGCGGTACAAGATATTTTCATCAAAGGTAACACGAAAATCAGAACCATCTTTCATAAAATAAGCTTCTCTTTCGTAAGAAAGGAAAACAGCCGGATATAAATGTCCGTAATATTCCCGAAAATATTCAATTTCATCTCCGATTTGTGAATGGAGCGGTAATGGCGTTTCCTTTCGAAAGCTTTCCATGACTTCTTTTTCTGAAAGCACCAGTCTGCGTTTATATACAACCGACTTATATTTCTTTTTTAATTCTACGAACACCGTATCTTGTGGTTCTACTCTGCGATAACTGCGTATTCTAAGCTTTTCCTTGTAGACCGGTTTTTCCAAAGAACGTCTGATTAAACGAAAATTATCTGTGTCCAAATAAATATTTCGTATGGTGCATCTTCCATATTTGTCTAATTCCATATATGCTGCCATAGCCTCAAGAACTTTTTCTTTTTCCTGCTTTGACAACAAATACTTTAATTCGTATCTTTTAAATGTAGCTTGATATGCCATAAGTTCCTCCTGTTTCTATTGTTTTTCTTCATGACATAGTATAAAGAAGAAACCTTAATCAAACTTAAAATAGAATTTATTTTTTTCCATTTGGAAATACCGCTGTAATTCTAAGAGATTTTTCATCTTCTGTAATTGCAGAAATTTTCCCTTTATGCGCACGCACTGTGGCAGCGGCAATAGAGAGCCCGATGCCATACCCCCCTGTCTGCGAATTTCGAGACTTATCCGCTCTATAAAACCGCTCAAATAAATGAGCAATTTCTTTTTTATTTATAAATTCTGTCGTATTAAAAACAGAAAGAAAAATGTGATTTCTCTGTACTTCCACAGTCAGCAATATTTCTCCCTTTTCATCCGAATATTTCACAGCATTATCCAGTAAAATCCCGATTAACTGGCGAATTGCTTTCTCATCTCCCTTCATAGAAATCATTGGCTGAATTTTTCCGTGAAGAAATTTATTTTGAGCTTTTGCCAGTGTCTGGAAATTTCCTATAACTTCTTCTGCCACATCTGATAAAGGAAATTCTACCATAGGAAGCTTCATACTTTCCTCTTCCATACGTGCCAATAAAATCAAATTGTTTGTTAAATCTGTCAGCCTTTTTGTTTGATTTTGAATATCACTGAGCCATTCATTTTCTCCGAAATCCATTTCTAAAACCTCTGCATCTGCGTCAATAATTGTAAGAGGAGTTTTCAATTCATGTCCGGCATCGGTAATAAACCGCTTTTGTTTTTCATAATTTTCTAAAAACGGTTTTACAATATATGCAGATAAAAAAATCATTAAAAGAAACACTGCTAAAAATCCTAAAAAGCTCACAAAAGCAGCAATAAAAAGAAACATTCGAAAAGTGTTTAAGCTTCTTCCACAGTCTAAAAAAATAATATGTATTTCTGTGTCATTACGGCTTAATAAAAAACGATAGTTTTCAATAAAGCCTTTTTGCTTTCCCTTCTGCCAAACCTCCTGTACGTATTCGATAATTGTTTCCTCGTTTACCGTGACAATTTTCCCTGCTTCCACAAAAAGCACTTCTCCTTCTTTATTTACAGTTGCTGAAAAATATCTTGACTCATAAGGTAATTCCGGCGAAAGAAGGTGGTTTTTTTCAGAAAAATTTTTTTCAGGCTTTGGCGGTTCCTTCGGTTCTTCTCTTTCCGGAAACTTTCCGTTATTTTCTGCCAAAATAGAAAGTACATGGTCCGCATCTGTCACAAGCTTTCTGTAATTTAAAATTCCAATAGAAAGAATAAGTACAAAAAGAACAATAAAAAGAGAAACCATAGACACAAAAATCAATTTTTTCCGCAGTTTTGCAATCATTTTATTTCCTCCAGAGAATATCCTACACTTCTGGTAACTTTAATTTGAATATCTGCCTGTAACGCAGCCAGCTTTTTTCTCAAATAAGAAATATATACCCATACTACATTGATTTCTGCCTCACTGTCATATCCCCAGATTTTTTCCATAAATCGTTCTGCTGAAATCAAAACTCCCGGATTGCTCATCATAAGCTCTATCATCTGAAATTCTTTGTTTGCCAGTCGAAAGCTTCCTTTTGATGTAGAAAGCTCAAAAGCTGCACGGTTTAAGGCTACATTCCCCATTTTAAGAATTGAACCGGTCTGTCCTGTCTGCACACGTGTCATAGCACGAATTCGTGCCAGTAATTCTTTTGAATGAAAGGGCTTTGCAAGATAATCATTGGCTCCGGCATCTAAGCCTTCTACCTTATCATCCACTTCAGATTTTGCTGTCAATAACAAAACAGGAATTAAATTCCCCTTCTTTCGGATTTCTTTTAACACCGTAATTCCATCTATTTTGGGCATCATAATATCAAGAATAACACCATCATAATTATCTGCCTCCAGATATTCCAAAGCCGCCTGTCCGTCATAAACAGCATCTACGGAATAATTATTTCTTTCTAAAATTGCAGTAAGCGCTTTTGAGAGTGCTTTTTCATCTTCTGCAAGTAATAATCTCATATCCTGTTCCTCCGAAATTTTTATAATAGTGATTAAATTATACTATAAAAGCTTTAAACCAACCTAAAAATATTTCCGTTTGACATTTATTTTTTTGTATTTTATCCTATAATGGTAGATTTTCAGAAGCAGAAAGAAAGGAAAATGATATGATGAATTCTACAAGTGATAATGAAAAAAGTTTACCCGAAAAGCTGTCTGATGATATTGTTTCTTATATTTTGAATAATCATCTTAAACCAAATGATAAGCTCCCCAACGAGTCCATACTCGCTGAAAAAATGGGAGCAGGCCGCAGTTCTATCCGAGAAGCAATGAAATTATTGGCTTCTCGAAATATCGTAACCATTCGTCAGGGCTCCGGTACCTATGTTGCCTCTTCTCCAGGCGTAATCAATGACCCCCTTGGGTTTACATTTATAGAAAATAAGCAGAAGCTTGCAGAGGATTTACTGGCAGTGCGTTTTCTTTTAGAACCCTCCATTGCGGGAATGGCTGCTGCAAATGCCTCAGAACAGGATATTGAAAAAATTTCCGAATTGTGTAAAGAAATCGAAGAATTGCTCCTAAGCGGGAAAAATCATACAGAAAAAGATATTGAATTTCACACTGCCATTGCTATGAGCAGCAAAAATCTTGTTGTTCCCCGTCTTATTCCTGTTATCAACAGTTCTATTCCTCTTTTTATACAACTGACAAACAGTAATTTAATACAGGAAACAATCGAAACACATGTGGATATCACCGAAGCTATTCGAAACCATGATGTCATCGGCGCTAAAGATGCGATGTATCTGCATTTAGTATACAACCGCAAAAGAATTTTTCATTAGATTATATGTTTTAGAAAGGGTGCTCTTTTTTCTGTCACACCCTTTCTTTTTCACTTCATTTGTTATCTTTCCACAGACACTTATATCACTAAAGAAGGAGCTGTATACACTCTGGCTTTCAATTCATTATCCAACATATAAAGTCCCTTTGGATCTGTTCCAAATAACTCCATCTTTGTAATTAAATCATGGGCATTTGTTTCTTCCTCTCCCTGTTCTTTAATGAACCAGTCCAAAAACTGCATGGTTCTGAAATCCTTTACACTCTGAGCCGCATCATAAATGGTATTGATTAGTCCTGTCACATACTCCTCGTGAGCCAATCCTGCTTTTAAAGGATCTATCAGCTTTTCCAGTGTCATATGCGGCTTGTCAACCGCTTCCAGAGTTACTTCCGCATTATTGTTCTGAAGATATTTCAGAAACAACATGGCATGGTCTCTTTCTTCCTGTGTCTGCACCATATACCAATTATAAAATCCGTCTAAACCTTTGCTCTTATAAAAATTTGCAAAATCAAGATAAAGATATGCAGAGTAAAATTCTTTATTGATTTGTGTATTGATCAGTTCTGTCACTTTTGCGTCTAACATTTTTACATCTTCTTTCTTTTATTTGTTATATATGGTTACACTGTATCCATGCTGGAAGGTTTCTTCCGGCTTCAATGCTACAATATCCGGCTTTTTAGAAATGTCATCTTTAAATCCGTAATTATCACATCTTCCCATCCAAGGCTCTAAACAAATATAAGGCGCTCCCGGAAGACTCCAAATTCCGAAATTTGTAAATCCTGTACAGTCCATCATAATATACGGTGTTCCGTCCGGATATCCAATTCCCACACAGGATAACTGGGAATTGTCAAAGATTAAAGCATCGTTTTCAAACATAGTTTCTGTAACGTTGCAGCCTTCATATTCACCGTAAGGCTCTAAAGGAAGCTTATATGTTTTTTTCTCATCCGCAGTACCTGTCATTCCGTATACCTGACAATACTCCACTTCTCCTTTGTTTTTAAACAACAGCTTATAATCTGTCTGGCAAGTATCTTCTAAAATCGGAACATTAAAACCCGGATGCCCTCCGATAGTAAAGTACATGGTTTCTGTGTTCTTATTTTCTACTTTCCAGATTACATCCAATTTTCTGTCCTGAATTTTATATGTAATAGTTAAAGCAAAGGAAAACGGATAATATTTCTTTGTCTCCTCTGTGTCCTGAATTATAAAAGATAAGGTATTCTCTGTTTCTTCAACACAGGAAAACTCCATATCTTTTGCAAAGCCATGCTGAATTGCTTCATAAACCTTTCCATTATAAAAATACTGGTTTTCATGATGGCGTCCTACATTTGGAAATAAGATAGGAGAACGGCGAGCCCAAAATTTTGCATCTGCTGTCCAGAGAATTTCTTTTCCCATCTCTTTATCAAAAATGCTTTGCAGCTCTGCTCCTTTTTCACATACTTTTACCTTTAAGTATTGATTTTCCATTGTATACATAGCTGACTCTCCTTTTTCTACTTTTACAATTTTATATTTCTTTCAGTTTATCACAGGAAATCCGGATATACAAGAGACATGTTCTTCCGATTATTCATCCAGCATCTCCAAAGACAAATCATTTAATTTACATAACGTATTTACCACGGCAAAGATAATAACTGCCCCTAATTTTGCAGTAGTATTATCCTGATCAAAACGGGGAGAAATCTCACAGATATCAAATCCTCGGATTTTACGTGTGCGTAAAATATGTTTGATAATAGGAAGCACCACCTCCGGATCCAATCCTAAAGCCTGTGTAGCGCTGACTCCCGGCGCAAATGCAGAAGAAAATACGTCTGTGCAAATGGTAATATAGGCAGAATTACACTTATACAAAAAAGTGTCTACCTTTTCCAATACCGTAGAAAAATTAGAATTTTGTATCTCTTTCGCCAAAATATAATTTGCCCCCAACGCTTTGGCATATTTAAACAAACTCACTGTATTGCTGTGTTCCTGAATACCAAGGGGCAAATAGCGGTACTCTGCATTTTCCTTCTTATAAATATCGGCAATCTGACGAAACATAGAACCGGAGGACGGTCCATTATCATAGGGTCTCAAATCAAAATGTGCGTCAAAATTGATAATTCCCATGTCCAATGGATGATTTTCCTTTTTTAAATCTGCCATTTGTCCCTGAAAATGTCCGAAAGTGGTCTCATGACCTCCTCCCAGTACAATAGGAAACATCTTCATTTCCAAAAGCTTTTCCACTGCCAGACCTAAAAGTCTTTGTCCCTCTTCCATAGAAATTTCATCGCAGAGAATGTTTCCTGCATCGTAAAATTTTACCTCCTGCGAAAAAGTACACGGAAGATTTGACATCTGACCTCTGATAAAATCCGGAGCCAAAGCCGTTCCCACACGTCCTTTATTCCGCTTTACCCCCTGCTCACTGCAAAAGCCGATAAAGGCAAAGGCCAGCTTACTTTCCGGCAGCTCTTCCTGTTGATTTAAGTCTAAAGGTTTCACCCATTGATGCCATCGAAAGGCATCATAATCTGTGGTGCTGTCTACACGCCCCTTCCAGTATTCCATGGCGCTTACATAGTTCGTCAATAACATCTCTTTCCCCTCTCCTTCCAAATTTTTACTGCAATTCCTTCAACATCTGTGTCACTGTCTTTTTTGAAACAGGATGGCGTAAATTTGGTGCAATTTCACTTAAAGGCTTTAAAACAAAATCACGCAATTCCATTTCAATATGAGGAATAATCAAATCATCTGTTTCCATTACTACATCATCATACAATAAAATATCTAAATCCAGTGTACGTGGTCCCCAACGTACAATCCGCTCTCTGTGGGCTTCCTTTTCAATTTCATGAAGCACATCTAAAAGCTCCTCCGGAGAAAGCAGTGTTTTTATCTGAGCACAGGCATTTAAAAAATCATCCTGTTCTACTCCGCCATAAGGCTTTGTCACCAGATATTCGGATACCTTTTCCACCTGACAGCCTTTTATTTTATTTAAAGCTTCAATTGCTCCGTCCAAATATGCTTTTTTATCTCCCATATTAGAGCCCATGCCCAAATATGCTCTGTGCCAAAATCTGCTGATTTTTACAGAGGCATACTTTAACGGCAGACCGATTGGCGCCCACGGCTTCTTTAATTCCAAGGTAACGCCTGCCAGCAACGGATATTCGAATAATAACGCTTCTACCAGATTTTCTGCTGCTGCCTCAATCAATTTATAGGTGTTCTCCTGCATAAATCTTGTAATAAAATGACTGACTGAACCGTAATCAATGGAACATTCCAATTCATCTGTCGTTCCTGCTTTTCTGGTATTGGTGTATAATATTACAGACACAATAAAACGCTGTCCTAATTTTGTTTCTTCCGGAAACACCCCATGTCTGGCATAAATTTCCAAATCTTCTATATGGATTTCATCATATTTCATCATGCTTCACACTCCCTTAAAATTGCCTGCGTCATGCGAATTGCCCGCAAATTTTCCTTCACATCGTGAACACGCACAAAGGCTGCGCCCTTTTCAACCCCCATGACCGTAGTCACAATGGTTCCCTCCACACGCTCATCAGAAGGAAGGTCTAAGGTCAGTCCGATTACGGATTTTCTGGAAGTGGCAAGCAAAACAGGATAGCCGATTTCTTTCAATTTTTCCAGCTGATGAATGGCAATTAAGTTCTGCTCATAAGTTTTGCCAAAGCCTACACCGGGGTCTAAAATAATGTGTTCATCCGGAATATTTGCCGCCTTTGCAATGGCTACGGACTCTCTTAAATCCTCGCACATATCTTCTACAAAGTTGTTATAATCTGTGTTATCCCGATTGTGCATCAGACAACAAGGAACCTGATATTTGGCAATTAACCGAGCAACTTTTTTGTCATATTTTAAGCCCCAAATATCATTTACCATATCAGCTCCTGCTTTTAATGCAGCCTCTACGACCTCGCTTTTATAGCTGTCAATGGATACGGGAATATCAAAATTTGCCTTTATCATTTCAATAACAGGAACAACACGATCGATTTCTTCCTGTATAGTAATCTGCACATGTCCTGGACGGGTAGACTCTCCGCCCACATCAATGATACCTGCGCCTTCTTCTATCATATCAGCCACATGCTGTTTTGCTTTTTCCATATTATTCCATCTTCCGCCATCTGAAAAAGAGTCCGGTGTTACATTTAAAATTCCCATAATATTACAGTCATTTTCTACATCAAAAAAGCGATTTCCGATTTTCATCATTTCTTTTTACCTCTTTGCTTTTATATTTCTATCTTGTTATTTTTCTTCTCTGCCGACCAGTTACATTCGAAAAAAGCCGGACAAAATTTACACATTCTGGACTGTTTATCCGCCCGATAAATCAGCCCTGCAAGGCTCTTATCCTGTCTCGTTTCCGTATTTCTGTGAGCTGTAATTGCCAAAAGAATTTCCTTTTTTTCCTCTTGCTTAAATCCGCAGTCCTTTAATATTTCTTCTGCGAGCTCTGCCCCTGCTTCTTCGTGAGATATTCCCTTGGAATACTGTAAAAATCTTCCGATATCGTGAAGCAATGCTGCGGTATAAATCCATTCCTTAGAGACACCGCAATTCTGCTCCAGATTTTCTATGTATGCAATTCTTGCCACATCCAGCAAATGCTCAATCCCATGTTTGCAGAAAATTCTATCCTTTTCTGCTTCCTTTAGCTGTGCCATGTGCCATTTCCATAAAGGATGGTCCGAAATTTTATCAATACGCTCCATATTATCTTGACTCCAACATTCTGTAAAATTGGTTTTGAAGCTTTTCATCCTCATTAAAAACGCCTCTTGTAACAACTGTCACTGTCTTTGCTCCCGGCTTTTTAATTCCACGCATTGTCATACACATGTGCTCTGCCTCAATTAAAACCATAACACCATAAGGCTTTAATTCTTCCATAAACACATCTGCAATCTGTGCGGTCAGACGTTCCTGAAGCTGAAAACGCTTTGCAAAAACTTCTAATGTTCTGGCAATTTTGCTCAGCCCCACAACTTCTCCGTTGGGAATATAAGCAACCGCTGCTTTCCCATAAAACGGAAGCATATGGTGTTCACAAAAAGAATAAAAAGGAATATCTTTTTCCATTACCATATCATTATTATCTACATGAAATCTCTTTTTTAAATGCTCTGACGCATTATCTGTGTAACCTGCTGCCAGCTCCTCGTACATTCTGGCAATGCGGTCCGGTGTTTCCAAAAGTCCTTCTCGGTTTATGTCTTCTCCGATACCTTCTAAAATTAATCTTACGCCTTCTTCAATTTTTTTCTTATCCATTTTTTCTTCCTCCGCCCTGTAATACCTTGGCTGCTATACCAAGAAAAGATAAAGAACCAAAAACAACCAACACATCCTCGGCTCCCATATAGCTTAAATTTTTCTCGATTGCTGCTTCTATACTCTCACCTGTTTCCACTGAAGCATTTATCTTCTCCACCTGTTTTTTCAACTCCTCTGCCGGAAGGGCACGAGGATTATCCGGTGTCTCCACCGTAATAATATGTTCTGCAAGAGGTGCGGTAAGCTCAATAATTTTCTTATAGTCCTTATCCTGAAAAACCCCAAAAACATAATACAGCTTTTTCCCTTTAAAATATAATTCCAAAGATTTTCTTAAAGCTTCCGCTGCCTGCGGATTGTGCGCTCCGTCTAAAATAACCAGCGGGTTTTGAGACATTACCGTAAATCTTCCGACCCATTTTGCCTCTTTCATACCTGCATATACTGCTTCATTCGGCAAAGAAAGTCCAAGCTTGCGAAGCTGGTTTACGGCTTCCAAAGCCAATGCTCCGTTTTGTATCTGAAATTCTCCGGCCAGAGAAATCTCTACGTTTTTCCAGTTCTTATAGGAAAAGCTCTGTCGAATATACCCGTATTGTATATCGCTGATTTCATCTTTTTCCACTTCACAAAAACGGCTTTCCTTTTCTTTGCAAACCTTTTGAAGCACCTCTTTCGCTTCTTCCTCCTGAACAGCAGTTACCATTGTAGTATGCGGCTTAATAATTCCTGCCTTCTGAGTGGCAATTTCTTTTAATGTTTTTCCCAGCACATCGGTATGATCCATGCTGATTGGCGCAATTACCTCTAGTTGTGTGGTCTGAATAATATTTGTAGCGTCTAAAGCCCCTCCCAGTCCTGTTTCCAGAACTACAATATCACAATTTTTTTCCTTAAAATATAAAAAAGCCAAGGCTGTCTCAATCTCAAAAGCAGTGGGAGTCCCTGCTTTCTTTTCCTTCATATCAGCTACCGCAGCTGCAATAGCTGTTACATGTTGCGCCAAAGCTTCTTTTTCAATTTTTTCTTCATTCACCTGAATTCTCTCTCGATAAGAAAACAGTGTGGGAGATATATATCGCCCTGTCCGATACCCTGCTTTGCGCAAAATCGTGGACAGATATGCCAGCACCGTTCCCTTGCCATTTGTTCCGGAAATGTGAATAAATTTCAAACTTTCCTGGGGATTATCAAGTCTGTCTAACAGTGCTTTCATATTCTCCAAGCCAAGTACACTTCCGTATTTGGAGGTTTCATCCAAATATACTCTTGCTTCTTCGTAATTCATGTCTGCTCCTATCTGAGATATTCTCTTTTTTACAACTCATTATAGACCTCTTTCACAGTAATCTCAACATTTTTTTCAATTTTACAATTATTTTGCCATGAAAACAAATAGACAGTGAGAAAAAACCATGCTACAATAAGAAAAATAAAAATATCAGGTGTGCCCATTTATGGAAGACTGCCAAAAGAGGTTCTGAAAAGGAGCCTGTTTTTGGCAGTCTTTTTTGCACTCTGTAAGGAGGAAACCATGTATTTAATGATTGATAATTACGACTCTTTCGTCTACAATCTGGCATGCTATCTGGAAGAATGTGGCGAAAAGGTTCTTCTGATAAGAAATGATAAAATCACTCTGTCGGAAATAGAAAGGCTGCTAGCTGATGAATGTTTAGAAGGACTGATTATATCTCCCGGTCCCAAAAGCCCCAAAGACTGTGGAAATTGTAAAGAAATTCTGGAAAAAACCGCAGGAAAAGTTCCTGTTTTAGGTGTTTGTCTGGGGCATCAGATTATCGGAGAAGTCTTCGGCGCATCCGTGCAGAAAGGTGCAAAACCCATGCACGGGAAAGTTACAGAAATACGCAATAATCAGACAGGACTTTTTGAAGATCTTCCCAAAATTTATTCTGTAACCAGATACCACTCCCTTATTGTTTCCGGATACGATTTTCCGGGTTGCCTGAAAATTGATGCGCTTTCTGAAGACGGCGTAATTATGGCGCTGCATCATAAAACCTTTCCTATCTACGGAGTGCAGTTTCATCCCGAAGCAGTGCTTACCAAATACGGCCATGAGCTGCTGAAAAATTTCACAAAAATATGTAAGAAATGGAGAGAAAATAATGGCTACAAAAGTTAAAAAACTGGATTTTTACAAAAAATCCGAAGACATCTTTGAAAAATATAAAGACGAAAATATGGCAATTTTTTTAGACTCTTCCTTAGAAAATGCCATGGGTCAATACTCTGTTATCGGCCTAAATCCCTATCTTATTTTAAAAGAGTGTGACGGCATTTTCTATGAAAATGATGTTCCTCAAGAGATAACCTTTGAAGAAGGTATGCAGAAATATCTTGAAAAACAAAAAGAAGAAAATCCTACAAGCCTTCCTCTTATTGCGGGTGCGTTGGGGTATTTTTCCTATGATTATGGACGAAAGTTTGAACAGATTTCCAGCCGTCATCCCAAAAAACTTTCTGTTCCCGATGCCTTATTTGTTTTCTATGACCTTCTGATTATTGATGACAAAATCGAAAAAGCTCTCTATATTACTGCACGAGGAAAAACAAAAAATCAAGATGTGGCAATCACCGATTTGGAACAGGAAATCAAAGAATGTGCCTCTTATAAAAGACCGAAAAAACATTCTGCCCTTGCCCCATTTACACCTAATTTTACAAAAGAAGATTATAAAAAAGCCATTGACAAAATGATTTCTTACATCATAGAAGGCGATATTTATATTGCAAATATGACGCAGCAGCTCACCATAGAAAGTCAAAAACCTCCCTATGAAGTATACCGTTATCTGCGCACTCATAACCCTTCTCCTTTTGGGGGATTTTTCCAATGCAATACTTTTCAGGTTGTGTGTGCTTCACCGGAGCGTTTTTTGAAAGTGAAAAACCGCTGTATTGAAACACGCCCCATCAAAGGCACGAGAAAACGGGGAGAAAATCCCGTGGAAGATAAAATATTGAAGGAGGAACTAAAAAACTCCTCCAAAGACCGCAGTGAGCTTTTAATGATTGTGGATTTGGAAAGAAACGACTTAAACCATGTCTGCGAAGCAGGAAGTGTCAAAGTAACCGAGCATTTTGCAGTAGAAACATATTCCACTGTTTTTCATTTGGTTACTACGATTATAGGTAAATTGAAGGAGAAGCTTCCTGTCTCCGATTTAATCAAAGCTGCCTTTCCGGGCGGCTCGATTACCGGAGCGCCAAAGATACGTGCTATGGAAATTATTGATGAGCTGGAGCATGACAGGCGTAACCTGTATACTGGCTCTATGGGATACTTCTCTCTTGACGGGAATTGCGATTTTAATATTATTATCCGCACTGCCATTCATCTGGATAATCAATATCATCTGGGCGTTGGCGGAGGAATTACCTGTGAATCTGATTTGGAATTTGAATACGAAGAAACACTGCAAAAAGCAAAAGCTCTTTTAGAAGCTTTATGGGAGGAAAAATAATGTTTATACCGGATGAAGGATATTATTTTGGATTAGGCGCTTTTGAAACCATTGCTGTTGAAAACGGTTTTCCTCAATTTTTACCCCAACACTATAAGAGGCTTCTTTTGGCTCTGAAATTTTTAAATCTGAATATTGATTTTTCTAAAATCGAAGAAAAAGTAAACATGAACCTTGCACAAAAAGAAATGCAGGAAGGAAGAAAAGTCTTAAAAATTACAGTTTCCGAAGAAAATATTTTCGTAACCACACGGACAAATACTTATCAAAAAGAAGATTATGAAAAAGGCTTTGCCACTGCCATTTCCAATGTAAGAAGAAACGAAACTTCTCCTTTTACTTATCATAAAACCTTGAATTACGGGGATTGTATTATGGAAAAACGCCGTGCAAAGGAAATGGGTATTCAAGAACCTATTTTTCTAAACACAAGAGGAGAAATCGCAGAAGGCGCTACCACCAACGTCTTTTTTGTAAAAGATGAACAAATTGTAGCGCCTCCCCTGTCTTGTGGGATGCTCCCCGGTATTATAAGAGAATACCTTTATGATGCCTACACCATAAAAGAACAAATCATTCTGCCGGAAGACATCGGAGAGTTTGACGAAATGTTTCTCACAAACTCTCTTCTGGGTATTATGCCTGTTGCCAGACTCGGAATCCACGCATTTTCCGGCATGAACATCGGAAGAAAACTGTTACAGGAATTATCCAATTCCCAGTGCGGCTTTTGCTAAACGGTCCACAGCTTCGTTTAGCTCCACTCCGCTGTGACCTTTTACTTTATGAAAAATTACCTGCACATTTTGCAGGGTATCAAAAAAAGCTTTATAACGAATGGTTCCCGGCTTATTCCGTTTCCATTCTCCTGTTGCCCAGGACTCAATTCCCTGATAATCATAATACAGATGCAGTTTGGAAATGTGGTTCTTTTCACAATATTCCATGGCAGCCATTGCGCCCTCCAATTCCCCTGCCACATTTCTCATACTCACATCTTCTGTATTGTAAAAAGCTTTACTAAGCTCTGTTCTCTGTTCCTGATAAAGAAGGATACAGCCATAGGAATATGCCTTTTGTGCTGCATCAAAGCTTCCGTCCACATAAGCAATACAGGCATCTGCATCTGTCTCCGATGGATTGTCTTCTTTAGAAATATTCCCCAAATATGCCTCCGCTTCTGCTTTTGTGGCAAAGCTTTTAAACTGCGCCCCCGAATAACCGTCAACATTTGCCTTACATTCTGCCCAAGTGGCGAAAATTCCTGTTTTCTTTCCTTTTTTTACTGCATATACTTTTTTTGCCATAAATTCTCCAAATCCTTCTAAGGTCTGAAACCTTCAAATATAAAATAATCAAAATATTTTTCTGCCGCTTTTAACTGTTCTTTGCTTTTAATTGTCCACGCATAGACAGGACATCGGAAAAGATTTCTGCATATCCACAGAGAAATCCCTTTTCTTGCTTTCCAGTCATAAGCAATGAAATCCGGTTTTGTCAAAAAATTCAGCAATAGATGCCGCATAATATAATATTGAGGATGATGCCAGCCTTCTTCCTTCTGATAATTCATAGAAAGCTGTCCTCTGCAAATCCAAGGTCTGTTCTTCTTATACCAGAGCAAAACCTGCGGATGAAAGGACTCAATACAGTATTCCCCTTCATAATTCTGCAAAATTTCATCTGCTTTTTCGCAGATTTTACTTCCGTCCTTATATTTTAATTCCACAATCAAAGGCACTTTTCCGTCTACCAGCTTCAGCACATCTGTAAACAGCGGAATTCTCTCCTTTGAGAAAAATACAGGATACTGACAAAGCTCCTCATAAGTACATTCATCCACCTCTTTATCAATCCCACAGTTCCTCCGCAGATGAAAATCATGGGTAACCACAACCTGTCCGTCTTTTGTAAGCTGTACATCCAGCTCAATCCCATATCCTGCTTTTACTGCTCTTTCAAAAGCCGCCATAGTGTTTTCCGGGGCATTTCCTGCATTATAATGCAGGCCTCTGTGCGCGTAATAAATCTTTTTCCCCTGCTTTGGTCTTTGAAACATCCTCGGCATTACAAGTCCTAAATAAGAAACACCGGTAATTGCTGCTGCTGTTTTCATTTTCATACCTTAATCCTCCACATCAAAATGTTCCCATACCTTTTTCTTTGCCTGAGGCTTGCTGTCTCCGTGTTTTACCATGCACATGGTAATCATTGCCAAAATTGTGAAGACACAGGCATACGGGAATAATACACGATAAGAAATATGCTGCATTAAAAATCCGGAAAAAATCGGTGTGAAAATCTGCGCTGCCATAGAAAAGGTATAGTACACTCCCGTGTATTTTCCCACATCTCCCAGAGAACAAATTTCCACTACCATAGGCAGTGAATTGACGCTGATAGACGCCCAGCCAATACCGATTAGGATAAATCCGATGTTAATTGCCGGATGATAAACCGGAAAAAATGCAGCGGACAGATAGCTGATAAGCAAAAGCAAAAGACCGCCCTGTATACATTTCTTTCTTCCGAATTTTTCCGAAATCATTCCAATAGGAATATAACTGAAAATTGCAGCCACCGTAGCGACCATTAAGCAGTCTGCAAATCCGCCGCCTTCCAGTCCCCATACTTTTACCGCATATCTGGAAAAGGCTGTGGTAACTGCATTATAAGCCGCAAACCAAAAGAAAATCGAAAGTAAAATCATATAGAGACTCTTCTTCACCGGTTTCGGCAGTTCTTTTGTATTTTCAGCTATTGCCTCCCCTGCAAGCTCCTCTTCTTGGATTTCCTCTTTTTCAATTTCTGCCGCAATTTTCTTTTCCTTTACTGTAAGCACCAATAAAATTACAGCTGCTGCCATAAGAAATGCCACACCTGTAAAAACGGCTATGTAATCCGGTCTTGCTCCTCCCTTTACCAGAAAACGAATGAGAAGAAGGGTATAAACGCCTCCAATCGCTCCCATCAGATTTATTACGGCATTTGCCTTGCTTCGCAATGGCTTCGGTGTTAAATCCGGCATCAGCGCCACTGCCGGAGAGCGGTAAAATCCCATAGCTACAAGTAAAACCGCCAGACATGCCACGAACATGATAAAATTCTGATTTTTATCTGCAAAAGGCAGCAGCATTAAAAACAAAACCGCAACACAAGTTCCCGTAATAATAAAAGGCGTTCTTTTACCAAGACGGGTATTTGCCTTATCCGACAAGGTTCCAAAGAATGGAAGCAGAAAAACTGCTAAAATATTGTCTGCTGCCATAATAGCTCCCGTAAAAGTTTCATTTAAATGAAACGTGTTTTGCAAAATTAATGGAATAACATTATCATACATCTGCCAAAATGCACAGATGGACAAAAATGCAAGTCCAATAAAAAAGGTTCTCCTGTAATTCAGTTTTTCCATTCTCTTCCTCCTCAAGTCAGGCTCAGCCTGTTTCTAGAATCATTTTATCACAAACAGAAATAATACTCAAATAAAACAGGAGCCGTTACATGAAACAGCTCACGTTTCATATAATGACTCCTGTCCTGTTTTACTGTGAAATTAAAAATTAAATTCTGGCTACGCCTGTTTTTCTGGCTGCTTCTGCTACTGCTTTTGCTACTGCCGGCGCTACACGTTCATCAAAAGGATTTGGAATGATGTAATCCGGATTTAATTTATCTTCTTCGATTAAGTTTGCAATGGCATAAGCTGCTGCAACCTTCATTTCATCATTGATATCTTTTGCACGAACGTCTAATGCTCCACGGAAAATTCCCGGGAATGCCAAAACGTTGTTAATCTGATTTGGGAAATCGCTTCTTCCTGTACCTACTACGGCTGCTCCTGCATTTTTTGCCAGCTCCGGCATAATTTCAGGAACTGGGTTTGCCATTGGGAAAAGAATTGGTTTTTCAGCCATGTTCTTTACCATTTCTTCTGTAACAGTACCTGGTGCAGATACACCGATAAATACGTCTGCGCCTTTTAATACTTCTTCTAAAGTACCTTTTTCCATGTTCTGGTTACAGATTTCAGCCATTTCCATCTTTTCTGCGTTTAAGTTTTCTCTTCCTTTATAGATAGCGCCCTGACGGTCACACATTACTACATTTTTCAGTCCCAGACTTACTAAAAGTTTAATGATGGCAATACCTGCTGCACCTGCACCGGAAGTAACTACTTTAATATCTTCCAGATTTTTGCCAACTAATTTTAAAGCATTGATTAAAGCTGCTGCTGTTACAACTGCTGTTCCGTGCTGGTCATCATGGAAAATCGGAATATCACAGCATTCTTTTAATTTTCTTTCGATTTCAAAACATCTTGGAGCAGAAATATCTTCTAAGTTTACTCCTCCAAAGCTTCCTGCTAATAAGCTGACTGTTTTTACAATGTCATCTACATCTTTAGAGCGTACACATAACGGAAATGCGTCTACATCTGCGAATGTTTTAAATAATGCACATTTTCCTTCCATTACAGGCATACCTGCTTCCGGTCCGATATCACCAAGACCAAGAACAGCAGTTCCGTCTGTCACTACGGCTACCATGTTGCCACGACGTGTATATTTATAAGACAAATCTACATCTTCTGAAATTTTCAGACATGGTTCAGCAACGCCCGGTGTATAAGCAACTGCCAATTCTTCCGGTGTCTGGATTTTTGCTCTGCTGATAACCTCGATTTTTCCTTTCCAGTCTTCATGCTGTTTTAATGCAAATTCTTTTTTGTCCATTGTCATAATCTCCTTTTTCTACTGTTCTTTTACCTGTGCCCAGAAATCTTTTAAAATTGCTACGGATTTGTTCATAGCTGCCTGTTCTTCCTCATTCATCGGTATTCTCAGACAGGTTTCAATTCCTTCCCATCCGATACGGCATGGTAAAGAAACGGCAACGCCTGCCCATTCACCAAAGCTTTCATCCAGAACACATGCAGCCGGAAGAATTGCACTGTCATCCTTCATAATTGCTTCTACAATGTTGGAAACAGACATGGCAATTCCGTAGAAGGTTGCACCTTTTAATCCGATAACCTCTGCGCCGCCATTCTTAGTATGTTCTGCAATTTCCTTTTTGTCAAGTGTCACTCCCACCTGTTTTGCATAATCTTCCAATGGGAAACCGCCTACCATAGCAGAGCTCCATACGGCAACCTGGCTGTCTCCGTGCTCGCCTACTACGTAAGCCTGAATATCTTCTACGTTTACATGAAGCTTTGTACTTATATTATAACGAAATCTTGCTGTGTCTAAGGAAGTACCTGTACCGATTACACGGTTTGCAGGAAGTCCTGAGGTTTCCTGAACGGCTTTTGTAATAATATCCGCCGGATTGGAAACAACCAAAAGAAGTGGATTTTCCGCATATTTCATAATGTTTTCTGTGATACTGCGAACAATGGATACATTGGTCTTTGCAAGCTCCAGACGAGTCTGTCCCGGTTTTCTTGCAATTCCTGCTGTGATGATAATCATCTGTGCATCCTTACATTCTTCATAGCCGCCCTGTCTTACCCATACCTGCTTATGGAAGCTGGTTCCGTGTGCAATATCAATGGCAGCGCCCTTTGCTCTGTCTTCATTTACATCAATTAACACAATATCATTTGCCTGTTTTCTCACCATCAATGTGTAAGCAATGGCTTCTCCTACATTTCCGGCACCAATAACTACAATCTTATCTCTGTGTGTGTTCTTCATTTTACGTATCACTCCTGTTGTTTTTCGTAGTATAGAAATATCACTTTAAATCAGCAAGGAAATTCGTTAAAAATTTCACTTTTCCTCTGAATTTTACCACAATCCTTATTTTCTGTCAACGCTTTTGTATTAGGAAAAAAACAAAAAGAGCAACTGCATGATGCAATCACTCTCTATCTTTGTTCCAAATCTCTTTGCACTCCTTCTAAAAAAGGCACCAGAATATTTCCCGTTTTTCTTAAAAACCACTGTGGCTCCAGCTCTGTGTATTTAAAATGCTTTAAGCCGCCGTTTCTGCCTCGTTCCCAGAATTTTAACACCTGTGCAAAAGGCATATAGTAAATTTCATCCCTGTGGGAAAAATATAAAATCAAAAATGCAATTCCCTGCTGTCTTTCAAAATCCCTCATAAATTCCACCTGATGTGCGTGGATATTTTGCAGAGGAAAATTATCGGTGCTGCACTCTTTTGCATCAAAGCATACCGGTATTCCCTGCACAGCACCAATATAGTCCACGGTACTTTTCTGGTCGAAATATGCCAGAGTAATATGCCGGCTTTGCTGGTCAATACGCACCGGCGTAATGGGAGTGGGCACTTTCTGAATAAGTGCCAGTCCCTTTTCCCGATATTGCTCGCAGGTTCTGTTAATAAATTCCTCTAAGGTAGAGCCTCGAAGCCCTCTGGAATTCCAAGTTGCCATATCCTTTCTCCTATTTCAGTATCTTAACACCTGGAAAATACCGAAAAATGGCTTTTCCTACGATTTTCTCTTTTTCTACATAAGGCTGTTTCCAGAAACGGGAGTCTCCGGAATGATTACGGTTATCTCCCAACATAAAATAGCTGCCCTCCGGCACAACATAAGGGCCATAATCTCCCGTAGGTGTCTCCGGTGTAAAGCTGTCGTCCAAAGGTGTCTCGGAGCCGTTGATATAGACCTTTCCGTCTTTAATCTCTACTGTTTCCCCCGGCAGTCCGATTACTCTTTTCACAAACAGCTGGCTCTCATCATCCGGATATTTAAAAACCACAATATCAAAGCGCTCCGGGTCATCAAATAAATATGCCAGACGATTTCCAAAGAAACGGTCGCCTGTCATAATGGTTTTTTCCATGGACTCCGATGGCACTCTGGCATTAATCAGCAAAAAATTATTCACAATCAATACCACAACTACCACAAAAATAATCATCTTGATATATTCCCACAGCTCTTTCCATATTGAATTTTTTACATCTGGTTTACTCATGTTTTTTAACATCTCCCTTATTTTTCTCTGATGTAAATTCCAAAAGCCCCTCCCCTTTTAAAGCTTTTTGAAACTTTTCAGGTACATCAGCCGTAATTGTTTTTAATGACAGTTCTTTCAAAATCCCTTCTGTTTTGGGAAAGCTCAATTTCCACGCATGAAGCAGCTGAAATTCAATTCCGTATTTTTTCCGAAAGTTTTCATTCTTCTCCTTGCTTCCGTATTTCCAATCTCCGATAACCGGATGTCCCAATCCTGCCAGATGGCTTCTTATCTGGTGAGAACGCCCTGTTAAAAGCTCTACTTTTAAAAGTGTATCTCCGTTTTTGGAAATACCCAAGGGCTCATATTTCGTTTCGATGGGAAGGCTCCCCTCCCTCTTTTCCGGAAATACAGCTACCTTATTTTTCTTTTCGTCTTTCCAGAGATATCCCTTTACATGGGCAGGTCGCTCTACCTTTCCTTTTACCAGTGTCAGGTAATATTTATGGAGATTTCTTTCCTTAAACCACTGAGACATCTCCTGCAAGCCCTGAACCGTTTTTCCTGCTGCCACAATACCGCTGGTATTTCTGTCTAAACGGTTGCATACTCCCGGTCGAAAGGTTCTTAAATCTTCCTTTGTCAAAAATTTTTCTTCTAATAAATAGCCTGTGATGTATTCCACCAAAGATACATCCTCTTTTTCCGCCTTCTGGGACAACATTCCTACCGGCTTATTCACAAACAGCACATGATTGTTCTCGTATACAATGTCCAACTCTGTCCGACTGCTGCTCTTTTCTTCCCCGCAGAATTTTTCCAATGTGTCATCGGATAAAAACAGCTTGATTTCATCATTGGGCTGCAACTTTTCATTTCCTGTGGCTTTTTTTCCATTTAACGTAATATTTTTCTTTCGAAGCATTTTGTAAAGAAAGCTTTTCGGCGCTTCTTTTAAATATTTCCCCAGAAATTTGTCAAGTCTTTGACCGCTTTCTATTTCTTTGACTACTAATTGTTTCATGGCTTCTCCTAAAGGGAAATTGCACCAATTACCCTTTTTATTTTTTCATTTCTTGTAAGCTCCGGTTCGTCCGGATCCGGCTTGAATTTAATATCCTTTTCCAACGCTTCCCGATGCTCCCACATAGTTTCCAGTCGTTTGGTATAATCTCCCAGCTTTCTGAAGATTTTCACACTGACATAAAATCCATTCTGCCTTAAAATATCCTGTATGTGTTTTTCTACAAAAGCAGTATCTGTTTTTTCTCTGCTGGCATAGCCTACCACAGTATTTCCGCAGATTGCAACGGAGTCTAAAAAAGACTGTTTTTCATAAGCGGAAACTACAAATTCATATCCACATACCAATCCGTGTCTGTGCTTTTCAATTTCCTGATAATCTTCTTCTTTCATGGGCTTTTGCATAAACATCATAATCATGCCAACAGCAAACTTACAGGCAGGCAGACATGCCACTGCCGCAAACGCAGTAAATACATTTTCTCTTTTTCCATATATGGCAAGTCCTGCCAGAAAAATCAGTAAAGGCGGTATAAAGGCAAGCACTGTATAAATCACACGCCTTTTTTGCTGATTTTTAATATAACCAAATTCGCCTTTTTCTATTTTTTTCTTTGTATTTTTCATTTTTATCGCTCCTTAGGGATTTCTTTTTACATAAAACGCATCAGAAGCCTTATGGGTACTATTTTACAGACTGCCCGCAAGGCTTTCATTGCAAAACCATACACGGAAATCTCCCGTCCTCTTTCGCTGTCTTTTAACGCCTTTTTCACCACTGCTTCTGCATCGGCTATAAAAGGCTTCTTATAAAAAGGCATATTTTCTTTTCCGCCCATTTTCTCTAAAAATGGGGTATCTACCGGTCCCGGACATACGGCTGTAACCACAATTCTGCCCTTTTGCTCTGCTCCCAGAGCCCTTGCAAAAGAAAGCACATAAGACTTTGAAGCAGCATACACCGCAAAACTCGGCTGTGGCACAAAAGCAGCACCACTTGCAAGACATAAAATACGGCTGCCCTTTTCGCAATAAGGAAGACACATAGCCACAAATGCTGTCAGCGCCGTACAATTTAATTCTGTCATCCTACGCAGGTCATCCACAGCAGTATCTTCTATTTTTTTCTGAATTCCCATTCCCGCACTTTCCACCAAAATTTGAATACACGGCTTTTCTCTTTTTAAAAGTGTGGAAAATTCCTCCAAAGCCTGTCTGTCTGTTAAATCCATAGGCAAAATACGCAATTTGGAAATTTCCTTTTTTAATCCTTCTAAGCCTTCTTTTTTTCTGGCAATTACCCAGATTTCATCCAGCTCTTGATATTTTTCGTCAATCTGCTTTGTAAAAGCCTTTCCCATGCCGGAGGAAGCCCCTGTAATCACTGCGATTTTCATAAGCTAACCCTTTCTTTTATGTACGTTTCGAATGGATTTCTTTTTCTTTTCCACAGGCTTATTTCTGCGCTGCTCTTTCTTCCCTGCTCCTCTCGGACGTATCAGACATTTCTTGTCAAAACCGATTAAATCTTTTCTTCCTGCCAGCAGCAGAGCTTCTTTTACCAGCTCATAATTTTCCGGATTTTTATATTGAAGCAAAGCCCTCTGCATGGCTTTTTCTTTGAAGGTTTTCGGTACATAAACCTTCTTTCCTGTTCTTGGGTCTATCCCTGTGTAATACATACAGGTAGACATCGTAGACGGCGTAGGATAAAAATCCTGTACCTGCTCCGGCATAAATCCCATATCCCGCACATACTCTGCCAGCTTCACGGCTTCTGTTATAGTACACCCCGGATGGGAAGACATAAGATACGGAACTACATACTGCTTTTTCCCTGACCTTGCATTTGCCTTTTCAAATTTTTTTAAAAACTGCTGATAAACTGCATGCTCCGGTTTTCCCATATAATACAGCACTTCGTCAGATACATGCTCCGGCGCTACACGAAGCTGTCCGCTGACATGATATTTTGCCAGTTCATCCAAAAATGCAGAAGAAGTATCTGCATTTACATAGTCAAAACGAATACCGGAGCGTATAAAGACCTTTTTTACACCGGATATATTTCGCAGCTTCCGAAGAAGCTCCAGATAATCCTTGTGGTCTGTATTCAGATTTTTGCAGGGCTTTGGAAACAGACACTGCCTATTGGTACACACCCCTTTTGTCTCCTGCTTTTTGCAGGCAGGATGACGAAAATCTGCCGTAGGTCCTCCCACGTCATGAATATATCCTTTAAAATCCTTTTCCGTCACATAAGATTTTGCCTCTTCTATAATAGAGGCATGGCTTCTGGTCTGTACAATTCGGCCCTGATGAAAGGTTAGTGCACAGAAATTACATCCGCCAAAGCAGCCTCTGTTACTGGTAATACTGAACTTGATTTCTTCGATTGCGGGAATTTTTCCCTGCTTTTCATACATGGGATGGTAGGTTCTTGCATAAGGCAAAGCATAAACCTCATCCATTTCCTTCTGACTCAATGGCTTGGCAGGAGGATTTTGTACCACATAGCCTCTGTTTCCGTAATCCTCTATCAGAACCTTGCCGGAAAACGCATCTGTGTTTTCATACTGTATACGAAAACTGTCTGCATAGGCCTTTTTATTTTCACAAAGCTGTTCATAAGAGGGCAGCAGTTCTCCTTTTGGCATTTCTTTTGTCTTATAAACCGTTCCCGGAATAAACGTAATGGAACTTACAGGAAATCCCTTGTCCAATGCTTCCGCAATTTCCAGAATACTGTGTTCTCCCATTCCGTAAGAAATCAAATCTGCACCTGCATCCATTAAAACAGAACGTTTCATTCCGTCTGACCAATAATCATAATGTGCCAGCCTTCGAAGGGAAGCCTCAATACCGCCCAAAATAATCGGCGTATGCTTATACGTCTGACGGATTAAATTGCTGTATACCGTTACGGCTCTGTCCGGACGTAGTCCCATTTTTCCTCCCGGAGAATAGGCATCCTGTTTTCGATGCTTTTGGGCTACGGTGTAATGATTAACCATAGAGTCCATATTTCCCGCCGAGACCAGAAATCCCAGTCTGGGCTCTCCGAAAACAGCAATACTTTCCTTTTTTCTCCAGTCCGGCTGTGCAATCATTCCCACAGAATATCCACGACTTTCCAAAAGTCTGGTAATAATGGCTGCGCCAAAAGAGGGATGGTCTACATAAGCATCACCGCAAATATAGACGAAATCCGGCTGCCAAATGCCTCTTGCTTCCATCTCCTCTTTTGTCACAGGCAAAAATTTTGTATTCATAAATTTAATACCTCATAATAATCCTCTATGTAATAGTCCGCAAGTCTGCGTTTTTCTGCCTCCTGTCTTTTGCTGTAAGCATCCTCCACAGCACACACCTGCATGCCTGCATTCTTTCCTGCCATAATTCCCATAGGAACGTCTTCAAAGACAAGGCAGTCCTTTGGCTCAACCTGTAATCCCTCGGCAGTCTTTAAATAGACGTCCGGCGCCGGTTTGCTGTTTGGTACTTCACAGCAGGTAGTGATACAGTCAAAATATTCTGCAATTCCATGGGCTTTTAAAACTACCTGAATTAATTCTCTGCTGTTGCTGGAGCTAATTCCAATACGGATATTTCTGTTTCTCAGCTCTTCTAAAAATTCTCTTACTCCCGCTTTTAAGGGAACTTCATTACAGTATTTTTCCTCCGCCATGAAAATCCATGTTTTTTTGATTTCTTCTAAGGAGTCTTCAATCTGAAATCTGTTCTTAAAGAAAACAGCGGTTTCTGTAAATCCCATACCCTCCAGCTCTTCCTGAAATGCCTGAATATCCTCAGGTACGGCTATTCCTTTTCTTCCCAAATACTCCACATCAATGGATTTCCACATCCACATAGAGTCTACCAATGTCCCGTCTAAATCAAAAATCACTGCTTTTATATTTTCAAGCATTTTCCTTCAACCTCTCAATCTCCTGTGGTGTCAGCAAACGATATTCTCCTGTCAAAAGAGCTTCATCCAATGTCAGACTTCCCATAGATAGCCGTTTTAAAAACACCACTTCATTTCCCACTGCGTGAAACATTCTCTTTATCTGATGAAACTTTCCTTCCCGAATAACAATCTCTGCCTCATCTCTTTTCTCATTTAAAACAAAAACATGAGAAGGCAGGGTAAGCTTGTCTTCTCCGATATCAACGCCTTCTTCCAAATGCTTTTTATCTTCCTCTGACAGCGCATCCCTTAAACGGACAAAATACTTTTTATCTACATGTTTTTTCGGAGACAACAGATTATGCGCCAGCTCGCCGTCATTGGTAATCAGCAGCAGCCCTTCTGTATCCTTATCCAGACGCCCTACCGGAAACAAATCTTTTCTTTTTTTCTCAGAAATCAAATCCAGCACCGTCTTATCCCGTCTGTCTTCTGTGGCAGACACCACGCCCTGAGGCTTATTTAACATATAATAAACCAGCTCCTCATAAGCAATCTCTTTTCCGTCTGCCAAAACCACGTCTGTCTGTATATCTATTTTATATTCGGGACTTTTGACAATTTCTCCGTTTACGGAAATCCTGCCCTTTTTGATATCCCTTTTTACTTCTGTTCTTGTACCCAGTCCCATATCTGCCAGATATTTATCTAATCTTATTTCTCCCATTACTGCATTCTCCAGCCCGGATAATATTTATTTTTCAAAATTCCTCTGTCCAACTTTCCAAAGCCCAGAGAAAAACCGTCTACACACACAAGCTGCCAGCCCTTTTCCTTTGCAGGCTTTAAGTCTGCCACATCAATGGTTTCTCCCTTTAAATATTTCACAGTACGAATATCCTTGGAGGAAAGCAGAACGCAGGAAGCAAAGGTCTTCGGTGACAATGCCATTGCCAAAGCCTGACTGGGCTCAAAACGATTTTTTCGTATCTCTCCCAGATAAAGACCGGTACGCAGATACCGAAGCTTTGGCATATTTCCGTCTCCCGGTAAAAAATATACCTTATCCTTTTCCTTTTTCAGCTTTCCCTCAGAGAAATCAAAGGACACCAGTTTTAAAAACTCTTCCACACAAGCATCTGGTTTTTCATCCTTTTTTGCAGCCACTGTTTTTCTCGACACACTTTTTTCTCCGTTTCCTTTTTTCTGTAACAGAGCCAGAAAATGTCCTTCCCCTGCCATTTTATGTGGAAAAATTCGCACACATTTTTTCAGTTGGCTACACATTTCCTCACTTTTCCCTTCCAAAGGAAAGCCTTCCGAAAAGCCCCCATAGCCCAAAGGAGCAAGCACCTCCATGTCTTCGCACTGTTCCAGCAGATAGGCAATGGTCTCCTCATTCTCCTTTTTGGAAAACGTACAGGTAGAATAAAGCATTTTCCCTCCCGGCTTTAACATCTGCGCTCCCTGCACAATCAGCTCCTTTTGAATTTCTGCATAATAGTCCGGTGATTTCTCCAGCCAATACTCTGCCATTTTCGGTTCTTTATGGAACATTCCCTCACCGGAGCAGGGTGCGTCAATCAAGATTTTATCAAAAAATTCCGGAAAGCTTTTTACCAGTTTTGCCGGTTCTTCGCTGGTGACATAAAAATTCGGCGCACCGGTAAGCTCCAGATTTTTCAAAAGAGCCTTTGCCCTGCTGTTGCTTAAATCATTTGCCAGCAAAAAACCTTTTCCCTGTAATCTCCCTACCAGCTCCGTAGCCTTTCCTCCCGGAGCCGCACACAAATCCAGTACCTTATCATACGGCTGAATCTCCAGACGGCTTGCAGGCGTCATGGCGCTGGGCTCCTGAAGGTAATAAAGACCTGCAAAATAATAGGGATGTCTTGCAGGATTTCCTTCCCCTCCGTGAATATAATATCCGTTTTCTACCCACGGAATTTCTTCTTTTTCAAAAGGCATGATTTCTTCCCATACAGGTTTTGTCAGCTTGTAGGGATTAAAACGCAGTCCCTGTCGGACAGGCTGTTCATAGATTTTCTTATATTCCTCAAACTCTGCCCCCAGCAGGCTACGCATTTCCTTTTCGTATTCTTCCGGTAAATTTATCATACTTTCTCTGTCCTTTATTCTATATATCTTCGTATGTCAACGCCTGTGCACGGCATCCTTCTGCAATAAAATCCAATTCTTTGTAAAAGCTTTCCAGCTTTTGAGGATTTTTCTCCTCATATACACGATAAAATTCTTCCAATATTTTACCTGTTTCCCTTCTGTTTGCGTAATAATAGAGATTTTCTATATTATTCAAAATATCTGCTACCAGATTAGACTGATGGAGCATGGATTTTTGTGCATCCATCACCTCGCTGCGCACCAGAGACATTTCTTCATCCAGCTTTAACACAGAATTTGCAGCCTCCGTCAATCTGCCTGCAAGGTCTGCCGGCACATTTCCCTTATATTTATACTGCAAAGAGTGTTCTATGGTTGCCCAGAAATTCATTGCCAAGGTCCGAATTTGAATTTCTGCATGAATTTCCTTTTTTCCGGCTAAGGTTTCTGCACAGTAGGACACAATCATATGATAGCTTCGATAACCGCTGTCTTTTCCCTGTGTCACGTAATCCTTTTCCTCCAGTACCCTCATATCGCTGCGGTTTCGAATTAAAGCCGCCACCTTTTCAATGTCTTCGCAAAACTGGCAGATAATCCGCACACCGGCAATGTCCTCAATCTTCTCCTCCAGCTCCTCCCAGGAAACATGCTTCGCCTGCATTTTTTCCAGAATACTGTTAATAGACTTAACACGACCGGTTACCTGTTCAATGGGAGAATAAAGGTTTTTCTCCCTGTGTTCTTTTTGCAGCAGCTTGAATTTCATCACTAAATCCTTCACTGCCAGTTCATAAGGAATGAGCAATTCACGCCATAAACGTATTTCCATAAAACATGACTCCTTAACTATCATTAAAGTATAGCATACTTCTTTTCTTTTTAATAGAAAAAATTTTTCTGCCTCTCCTGTAAGAACTGCAGTACCGGATAAGGATTTAAAGGATATTCTTCTCTTTCTTTTTCTGCTATGTAAATTCCCAGATGAAGATGGGGCGGAAATTTCCCTCTCGTCCCTTCTTCTCCATATCCGGTATCTCCCAAAAATCCTAAAATTTCTCCTGCCTTTACCTTGTCGCCTTCCGAAAAGTCTTCTGCATAAGAGGATAAATGTGCATAATAAAAATACCCGCCTCCCGGACTTCGAATCCCAATGCGATATCCGCCCAGAGGAAGCCAGCCGATTTTCTCCACTCTGCCCTCTGTCATGCTTAAAATCGGATAATAATCTGTTTTTGACTCCTTGGGAAAAATATCACAGCCCTCATGAAATCGTTCCCCTCCATAGTGCCTTTTTTCATGCCAGCTGTTTTCATAAGAAAAAGTCTCCGTCCTTGCGTTAATTCTCCCTGCAACAGGAAAACATTTTAAATCCTCCCAAAAAACCAGATATTTTTCCATGTCCTCTTTGGAAATCCCTGCATTTTCCATGCTTTTTACAGGAAGTCCTTTCTGCCTCAGCTCTTCCAAAGAAGCCTTTTCCTTTAATTCTCCTGTAAGATTTACATTCAAAAACAAAATCACACATAAAAACAGCAGTCTTTTCAGCACAAAAAACCTCCGTCTGCACACAAGATCCTCCGGTAACTACACGCTTACCATTACATATCATTCTATGTGCAGACGAAGGCAATTATGACATTATTCCTTTATTCTTTTTAAAACCTCTAATAAATAGTTCCATACACGCTCTACGGAGGAGATAGAAAGCTTCTCCTCGGAAGTATGAATATCCTGCATGTCAGGGCCGATAGATACACAGTCCAGTCCTGCAATTTTCTCGTAGAATAAACCACATTCCAGGCCGGCGTGAATAACATTCACAACAGGCTCTTTCTGATACATTTCCTCATATACATCCACCAACACCTGACGAAGCTTAGAGTCCTGTTTAAATTCCCATGCAGGATATTCCCCTTCTATGGTGAAAGTACCGCCTAAAAATTCTGTCAGATATCCGATTTTATCAGCCAGCGCTTTCTTTGCCGTTCCCACAGAGCTTCTCACACTGGCAGAGCAGCTCAATACAGCAGGAGTCAGTTTTGTAATTCCCACGTTACAGGAGGTCTCTACCAGACCGTCAATAAACCCACACATCTTCTGAATGCCGTTTGGATAATTCAAAAGGAAAAACAGCGCTTTTTCCTGACTTACCGGATGAAGCACCGGCTCTGTGCCCTGTCCTTCCTCCTCTACGGTAACAGTAATCCCTTCGTCACTTCCTGTATATTCTTTTCTCAGGGCTTCTGTATAGGCTGCCGCATAAGCAGAAAGCTTTTCTCCGTCTTCCTTGGATGCCAGCACTAATGCCTCTGCCTCTCTCGGAATGGCATTGTCTTTTTGTCCTCCGAAAAGCTCTGAAACGGAATACTCTGCAAGTTCTTTTCCTTCATGCAGAAAACGTGCCAAAAGCAATGTGGCATTTGCTCTGTTCTTATCGATTTCTGCACCGGAGTGACCACCTAAAAGTCCGGATACTTTTACTCTCCATTTATAATCCGTATATTCCTGATAGCGAACAGGAATTTCGGAAACCGCTGTCATTCCTCCTGCACAGCCTGCACAAATATATCCTTCCTCTTCTGAGTCCAGATTGATTAAATATTTTGCCTTTAAAGGCGTTGTGTCAACAGAGGCTGCTCCCAAAAGTCCGATTTCCTCATCTACGGTAATAACCAGCTCCAGCGCCGGATGGGAAAGGGTGGTATCTTCCATAATTGCCAGTCCGTAAGCAACGGCAATTCCGTTATCTCCGCCTAAGGTTGTGTTGGTTGCAGAAACAAAATCACCCTCTATCCGAAGCTGCAGCGGGTCCTTTGTAAAATCATGTGTACTGTCTGCTGTTTTTTCGCAAACCATATCCATGTGTCCCTGAAGCATAACCACAGGCGCATTTTCATAACCCTCGGAAGCCTCTTTAAAAATAATTACATTATTATCATCATCCTGAATACAGCGTAAATTATGAGAATTTGCAAAGCTTACCAGATAATCACTGATTTCCTTTGTATTTCCTGAGCCGCGAGGAATTTTACTGATTTCCTCAAAATAATAAAATACCCTTTCAGGCTGTAAATGTTCTAATACTGCCATTTTTGTTTCCTCCTGTTTCTTTTCTTTCTTCATTCTTACACAGATTGAAAAAAATAGCAAGCTTTCCGGAAAAACTTGAATATTCTATTTCTTCTCACATATATTTTAGATAAAAACCTCGGGATTTTATCATGAAAAAAATTCTTCTTCCTTTTGCCCTACTATTCTTTTTATTTTTTCTTTTATTATTTCCCTCTCAGGCGTTTTCCTATGCCAAGGCAGGGCTTATGTTGTGGTTTTATACCCTTTTGCCTTCGCTTTTGCCTTTTATGATTTTATCCAATATCTGCATCAAAACAGGGCTGCTGGACAAACTTTTTGAAGCCCCGAAAAAATTTTGGAAAAAAGCCTTTGCCCTGTCTCCATCCGGCGCTTACGCATTATGTATGGGGATTTTCTGCGGTTATCCCATGGGCGCAAAAATCACCGCAGACCTTTACGCAGAACACCGTATTTCCAAACAGGAAGCCTCCTATCTGCTGACCTTTGCCTGTTTTCCCGGCCCCTCTTTCCTGTCTTCCTATTTATGTGTGGGACTTTTTAAAAATACCCGCCTGATTTTCCCTACATATTTTATTCTTTACAGCTCCGGCTTTTTATGCTCCCTTCTGTTTCGCCCTCAAAAAAGCTCGGAATTTTCTTATCTGAAAAAAACAAAAAAAGAGATATCCGGCTCCGATTTTCTCGGAAATATTCTGGATACCTCTATTATGAACGGTTTTGAAACAATTACAAAGCTGGGAGGATATATTTTAATTTTTTCCATCCTTCAGGGAATTTCCAGCATAGCCCTTCGTTCCTTCCCTACCCTCGGCTATTTCTTACAGGGAATTACGGAAATCACTACCGGAAATGCCGCTTTATCAAAAGCTTCTTGGAGCTTTGACCTTCTTTATCCTCTCATCCTTGCCTTTACTTCCTTTGGCGGTTTAAGCGTATCCGCACAGACAAAGTCCATGCTTGCTGATACAGACCTGCCCTTTTCCTCTTATTTAAAAGGAAAAATATGCAACTTTTTCTGTACCTTTGCTATTGCCTTTTGCTTAGTCAAAATCGTCAAAGTCATCATCTAAATCTTCATCTTCGTCGAAACCATCCGGCTCATAGGAAGGTGCAGAAGCTTCTTCCTGAACCGGAGCTTCATTGCTCCGAACAAGCTGCGGAGATAACTCGGCTCTGTTCTGGTTGATAACCTCTAAAGAGCTGCGAAGCGCCTGAACAAAATCATTATATTTTGCTGCTGCATCCTCTAACATATTGCTGGCAAGCTGTCCCATATTTGCCATCATTTCATCTGTATAAGATACTGCGCTTAAACGAAGTGTATTTGCATCATTGGTAGCTGCGTCAATAATTGCCTGTGCCTGCTGATTTGCACTGTTGATTGTTTCGTTTGCCTGTGCGTAAGCCTGCTGCATAACCTCAGACTCTTTTACCATCTCCTGCACCTGTTTTTTGGTGTCTTCTATGATATTGTCTGCTTTTGCCTGTGCATCTGCTAAAATCGCATCTTTATTGCTGATGATTTTCTGATATCTTTTGATTTCATCCGGTGTTTTTAAACGAAGCTCTCTTAACAGCTCTTCGATTTCCTCTTTATTTACAATAATCTTTGTTGTAGATAACGCCTGATATTTACAACTTTCCACATATTCTTCGATTTCTTCAATAATCTGTTCAATTCTGCTGCTCATCTTTTATTTCTCCTTATTGTATTCTTTTCCCAAATGCCTCTGCCTGTATTTTTCCTCCACCTGTCGTACTACAAAATCCGGTGCAAAATTTGAAATATCCGCACCGAAAGACGCTGCCTCCTTCAATGTAGTAGAGCTTAAATACGCATACTGAAGACTGGTAGTCAAAAACATAGTATCCACATCAGTTGCCAACACGCGGTTTGTCTGTGCCATCTGTAATTCATATTCAAAATCAGTAAAGGCTCTCAAACCACGAATAATTACCTTTGCCTCGCAGCTTCGTGCAAAATTAACAGATAATCCGTCAAACGCCTGAATTTTCACGTTGGGAATATCTTCTGTTACATTCTCTAATATATTAACACGTTCTTCCACAGAAAACAACGGACTTTTTGCAGAATTATTCAAAACTCCTACAACAACCTCATCAAATAAGCTTGCCGCCCGTCTAATAATGTCCAGATGACCGTAAGTTGCCGGGTCAAAGCTTCCCGGATAAATTGCTCGTACCATTTTCTATGCCTTTCTAATAAAAATGTGCTGATTTGTCTTGTATCTTTTGATTTTATCAACAGAAAATCCCATCTCCTCCAGATAACTGAAATCAGTCTCCAAAGAAGCCTCCACTATAATTCTGGTATCCTCATTTACAAACTTTGCATCTTTTAAAAGCTCCAAAACCTGTTTTTCCAATTCCTGATTATAGGGCGGGTCCATGAAAATACAATCAAACGGTTCTTCATTTTCTAAAGAAGCTACTGCCTGAAACACATCCTTGCACCATACCTCGCCTCTGTCTGCCAGTCTGGTAAATTTCAAATTGTCTTCAATTACGGCTGCTGCCTTTCTGTTTTTTTCAATAAAAACACAAAACTGTGCACCTCTGCTTAAAGCTTCTATTCCAATTCCGCCGCTTCCCGCAAAAATATCCAAAAATCGACATTCGCACAAATACGGCTGAAGCATATTAAATAACGTCTCCTTCACCCTGTCTGTGGTCGGTCTTGTTTCCAAGCCCGGAATTGTTTTTAAAGGCATACTTTTTGCACTTCCTGCAATGACTCTCATAAGCTGTTTTTCCTTCTTCAGTATCTTTTATCGGTTTAAGCGGTAATCCAAATCTCCCTGCTCCAGTCCCAATATCAGAGACTCTGCCGTTGCAATATTCGTTGCAATAGGAATATTGTACTGGTCGCAGCAACCGGATATCTGATATACATCCGGTTCCGTACCGTCAATCATCGCCGGATTGTAGAAAAAGATTACCATATCAATATCTCCACGCTCAATCATTTCTGTAAACTGTTTATCTCCTCCCATGCTTCCCGGAAGGAATTTGTGGACACGCAGATTTGTAACCTCTTCAATTCTGCGTCCCGTAGTCCCTGTTGCATAAATCTCATGCTTTGCCAAAATATTCTTATAAGCAATGCAGAAGTCCTCAATCAGGGCTTTTTTACTGTTATGCGCTATAATTCCAACATTCATTTACATCAATCCTTATTTATTTTAATTCAATCAAACCATCCGGTTCTCTTGTATTCCAGAGTCTATTATAGCAAAAGCACTAACTTTTTGCAATTATTTTTTATCATTTTATACATTTTTTACAAATTTTGTGTACTTTCACAAAAAAATCGACTTGAAACCCTAAATCCGAATACTCATTGTAATACAATTCACATAATTTGTCAAAACTTGAAAGAACTTCTAGTGTAAAAACTTTTTTAAATCACATACTAGCATTGTAACAAAAATAAATTCCAAAGGAGGAAATTAAAATGTCTAACAATAATTCTTCAAACAAAGCAGTTGTACCGGAAGCAAAGGGAGCATTAAACCGCTTCAAATATGAGGTTGCAAACGAATTAGGTGTACCTCTTACAGACGGTTACAACGGTAACTTAACATCTAAACAGAACGGTTCCGTTGGGGGATATATGGTCAAAAAAATGATTGAAGCTCAGGAACGTCAGATGTCTGGAAACGGAAGCACTCAGCAGTTCTAGTGTACGAAATCACTAGTAAAGTCTAACAACTAGAAAAAGGGATTTTCTTCTGCTTATTCTTAAAGTAAAAAGAAGGAAATCTCTTTTTATATTCCCGGCGTTTCCATTCTTTCTTTTCCGTAAGAGAAAAGTCTGTCCCTTAATCTTTCATGCTGAGGCAATGATAAATCCGGATCTAAAGCTAAAATTGCTCCTGCCGCCTCACCGGCTTCTTTTAGTATCTCTGCATCCTGATAAATATCTGCAATCTTAAATTCCATTAAGCCGCTTTGCCGTATACCAAAAAAATCCCCCGGTCCCCGCAAGCGCAAATCTTCTCCTGCAATCTGAAAGCCGTCATTGGATTTCACCAGAATTTCCAATCTCTCCTTTGTTTCCGTATCCTGTCCTCCCTGCACGAAAATACAGTAAGACTGATGTTCTCCTCGGCCTACCCTTCCTCTTAACTGATGAAGCTGAGCAAGTCCGAAGCGTTCTGCGTTTTCTACCATCATTACCGTTGCGTTGGGAACATTTACCCCTACCTCAATAACCGTGGTAGATACCAGCACCTGTATTTCATTTGCAGCAAACGCTTCCATAATTTTGTTCTTTTCTCCTGCCTTCATTCTTCCGTGAAGATACGCAACAGAGATATCAGAGGGCAGAGCCTCCTTTAAAATTTGCGTGTAATCAATGACGTTCTCCGCATCCAGCCCTTCGCTTTCCTCTACCATAGGGCAGATGACATACACCTGTCGTCCTTCCTCCACCTGCTTTTGAATAAAATGATAGGCTCTTGGACGGTAAGAAGTGTCCACCACACAGTTTTTTATAGGTAATCGCTTTGCCGGCAGCTCATCCATGACAGAAATGTCCAAATCTCCGTATAAAATAATTGCCAATGTTCTGGGAATTGGCGTGGCGCTCATGACCAGCACATGAGGTCTTGTTCCTTTTTTGGATAAGTCTTCCCTTTGCTGAACCCCAAAACGATGCTGCTCATCGGTAATCACCAATGCCAAATTTTCATATTCTACCTTTTCCTGTATCAGCGCATGGGTTCCGATAATCAGCTTTGCTTCTCCGGAAGCAATTTGAGCACATCTCTCCCTTTTTTCCTTTGCGGTATTCGAGCCGGTCAGAAGAACGGCTTTTAGCGGCAGCTGATGCTCCTTGAGCAGCTTTTCCATTTCTTTAAAATGCTGCTTTGCCAAAACCTCCGTAGGAACCATGAGCGCAGCCTGATATCCGTTAAATGCCGCCAGAAGCATTGCCAGAAATGCCATAATGGTTTTTCCGCTTCCCACATCTCCCTGTACCAGTCTGGACATCAGCGTATGTCCTGTCATATCCCTTTCAATTTCATTCCACACTCTCTTTTGTGCATTTGTCAATGGATACGGCAGTCCATCAATTACATTCTCTGTTTCCCATACCGGTTTTATGGCAAAAGAATTCGGCATGTCCTGTGTTTTTTCCTTCATCATTCGAATAGAAAGAATAAAAAGTAAAAATTCATCAAAAACTAATCGATGATGCCCCAGAAGTAAATCTTTCTTATCTTTTGGAAAATGAATATGTGAAACTGCATAGTTATATTCTGCCAACTGATAATAGTTTCTATACTCCTCCGGAAGATATTCCTGCACAATTTCTTTATTTTCCAAAATCTGATGTATGGTTTTTACCATCAGCTTATTGGTTAATCCCTTTGTCAGCCCGTAAATGGGGTAGAGACTGTGAAGCAGCGCCTTGTAATCTTCTCTTTTGAAAATCTCCGGTTGCTCCATGGTCTTTCGCCCGTTTTTGTCCGTTACCATTCCTCTGAAAATATAAAACCCGCCGGACTGCAAGGTATTGCGTAAAAAAGGCATATTGTACCACGTAAGCTGCAAGAAAGAATTTTCTTCTTTTAACGTGGCAGTCACTATGGTAAGTCTGCCTGTATTTCGCACGCCCACTTTTCCTGTAATCCTTCCCATAACCGCACATTTTTTTCCTGCGGTCACCTGAGAAACACCGACAGGCTCTGTATATTCATCATATTCCCTTGGATAATAACGGAGGAAATCACCTACTGTGGTAATTCCCAATTTTGCCAGAAGCTTTTCTGTTTTTTCTCCAATTCCTTTTATATTGCGAATACTTTCCTGTTCCTTCATCTGAAAAATCCTCATAAAAAAGAAGCGGTCAAGGCTATCGCATAAGTGCAACAACCCCAACAGCTCCTCTGTTCATCTCTTATTCTACGGAAACCACGTAGTAATAAATCGGCTGTCCGCCCTGATTGATTTCCACATCAAAATCAGGATATAACTCCTCCAGACGCTCACATAACTGTTCTGCATCTTCTTCTGTTACATCAGCCCCGTAATAAATGCTGATAATTTCTGTATCTTCGTCTACCATCTCTTTTAATGTTTCTACGGTAATGTCTTCGATACCCTGTCCGACTGCCAAAATCCCCTTATCGCCAATGCCCATGATATCGCCCTGACGAATTTCTTTGTCATCAATCTTTGTATCACGCACTGCATAAGTCACCTGACCTGTTTTCACATGTGTCATAGCTTCTAACATTTCTTCTGTGTTCTGCTCAACGGTTTTATCCGGCACATAAGAAATCAACGCTGTAATACCCTGAGGAATGGTTTTTGTCGGAATAACAATAATGTTCTTATCCTCTGTCAGGTCTCTTGCCTGATTTGCAGCCAGAATAATATTTTTATTATTTGGAAAAATAAATATATTTTTTGCATTTACATGAGAAATTGCCTGAAGCACATCCTCTGTACTTGGGTTCATGGTCTGTCCGCCTTCAATGAGATAATCTGCTCCCAATTCACGGAAAATCTCTCCCATACCATCTCCCACAGATACGGAAATAAATCCAACCTCTTTTTCCGGCTCTGCCTTTGCCTGCTGTGCAGCTACTTTTTCAGCGTCTTTAATCAAACGTTCATGATGCTCTAAGCGCATATTGTCAATTTTCATGTTGGACAGCTGTCCGTAGGTCAAAGCTCTCTGAATTGCATCACCCGGCGCATTGGTATGTACATGCACCTTTACGATTTCATCATCTGCCACGACTACCAGAGAGTCACCAATGGATAACAGGTATTCTTTGAAAGCTCTTTCTTCTTTTTCAGAGAATTCTTTTTCCAGCATAATAATAAATTCTGTACAGTAACCGAATTTAATATCGCTTTCCTCTGCGGACATTGGCTTGCTCATCACTGCATGAGCCGGTTTTTCGAAATTCATATCAATTTCTTTGCCCAGATATCCGTCAAAAGCACCTTTTAACACTTCTAAAAGTCCCTGTCCGCCGGAATCTACTACACCTGCTTCTTTTAAAACAGGAAGCATTTCCGGGGTTCTGGAAAGAACCTCCTCTGCTTCTGCAATTACATCTGCAAAAAATGTTTCCAGATTTTCACTGTCCTCTGCAATTTCCAGAGCTTTTACCGCAGCGCCCTTTGCCACAGTTAAAATTGTACCTTCTTTTGGTTTCATAACTGCTTTATACGCAGTTTCCACACCTTTTTCAAAAGCTCTGGCAAATGCCATGGCATCTACCTGCTCATGATGTTCGATTGATTTTGTAAATCCTCTTAAAAGCTGTGAAAGAATAACACCGGAGTTTCCTCTTGCTCCTCTTAAAGAACCGGAAGATATTGCTTTCGCCAGAGTTTTCATAGTAGGATCTGATAATGCGCTTACCTCAGACGCTGCCGCCATAATGGTCAGTGTCATGTTGGTTCCTGTATCGCCGTCCGGCACAGGAAAAACATTTAATTCATTTATCCACTCTTTCTTTGCCTCCAGATTTTTCGCTCCGGAAAGGAACATCCGGCCAAGCATTTTCGCATCAACGGTATTGGTATTCAAAACAAGTTTCCTCCTTATTAATCAATTACTCTTACGCCTTCTACAAGGATATTTATCTTCTCAATAGTCAGGCCTGTAAATTCTTCTACTTTGTATTTTACATTGCTGATTAAGTTATCAGCCATAGCAGAAATACTTACTCCGTAAGCCACGATTACATGAAACTCCAGTGTAATCTTATTATCTGCAATCATAACATTAATGCCGTGTTTTAAGCTGTCTTTCTTTAACAGCTTTACAAGGCCGTCCTTCATACTTACAGCAGCCATGCCCACAATTCCAAAACATTCCACTGCCACACTGCCTGCATAAGTTGCAATTACATCAGTATCAATTGTAATTTTTCCTAATCCTGTATCAACAAATCCATTCATGCACGGATACCTCCATACTTTTTTATATATGCTATTCTAACATATCTTTTCCAAAAACGAAATAATAATTTAATTTTTTTATAATTTTACTTGCAAAAACAAATATCATCTGCTAAAATAAGCTATGTTGTGAGTTTGTTATACAGACTTATTATATTTCTAAGGAGGTGCTACCATGGCAAAGTGCGCAATTTGTGAAAAAGGTGCTCATTTTGGAAACAACGTGAGCCATTCTCATAGAAGATCAAACAAAATGTGGAAATCCAACATTAAATCTGTAAGAGTTAAAACAGAAGGCGGAAACGCAAAAAAAATGTATGTTTGTACTTCCTGCTTACGAAGCGGTAAAGTTGAAAGAGCTTAATTACTGATTGACACATCAACAGACCTTGTCCATGCGACAAGGTCTGTTTTTTTATTCTCTTCTATTTATGAACAACTGCAAAACAGATTATATCCTGCCAGCAAGCACAGCACTGCCATAATCACCATAAAAAGAGATTTTGGAAAAATAAGCGCTAAAAATAATCCAATCCCTATTCCAAACAAAAACAGTCCGCATACACGACTCATATCTTTTTCCTTCTCTTTTCTCTTTTTATAGTATATGCAAAAAGCTGCCGCAGATTACCCGCAGCAGCTCTTCTGTCTTATTCTTCTTCCTCAGAAACCGTTTCTTCTTTTTTTAATCCTTCTTTTTCCGGCTCCTGCTCTTTTTTCCCTTCTGAAAATTTATTCAGGAAATCAGGAACCATATCCAGAATTTTTGTAAGACCATCCTGATTTTTAATATTTACCAGCTTTGTCATGCCATTGGAAATCACCAAAACAGCACTTGGAGAAACCTTTCCGCCCATTCCGCCGCCGCCGTTATTCTTTTTCTCACCGGAAAAAGCGCCTGCTCCCACTGCAAAGGAAACATCTACCAACGGAAGTATAATGGTATCTCCCACGGTAATTGCCTCACCTACCACCGTCTTTGTCGTAATAAAACTATCCATCCCTTTAAATAGCGACTCTACTGTTGTCTGAAAATTGTTTTCTGAAGCCATATTCTGTTTCCTCCTTAAAGATACTTAAATTTTTTTATAATAAAACGAAGCTCTCTGTTTTGAAATATGCGCCATGCAAGAAGCGCAAAATAAATACCGTAAATGCGTCCTCGAAAAGATATTTCTCCTTCTAAAATCTGTTCCTCAAAAAAGGGCTCTATTGTAAAATATTCCCCATACAGTGGATAAAATACACCTGCAACAGCCAGAATTTCTCCTGTCAGACAAGGGTCTTCCAATCCAAAGCGAATATTACCCTGCAATTTTTTCGGTTTTATATGAAAAATCAAGGACTTGATTTCTTTCAGCATCCATGCTTTTGTTCGCTTCATCTGCTCTGACTTTAAAATTTTTTTTACTTTTTTTATTTTATCACAGATTTTTTCGATTGTTAATCGAAAATCCGCAAAAGACCGCCCTATTCCTTTTCTTTTCGACTTTTCTTTTGGAGGAACTTGTTCTTCTGCTTTTTCTGTTTCCTTTTGAACAGCTTCCCTTGGGCTTTGCCCTGTATACTCCCTTTTCTTGGCTTCGCCACTGTTTTCCTGCACGGCAGTAAGCTCTTTTGGCTGTTTTTTTTCGGTTTTCTTTCCTGCCCGCCTTTTAAAAATCCTCTTAAATTGCTCCGTGGAAATACCGCAAATCCGCACAGAATAATGTGTACCTTCTTCATACCATACTTTCAAAGAAATTCCACGAAACAGCCACGAAATTTTTAGGCTTCCTTTCAAGCTGTCCTGATTTTTCTCTCCTGCCCCCTGATAAACAACAGGACAAAAGAGCATACAGCTTAAAATCAGCAGCAAAAGCCCCAAAAGAACTGCCAGAAGAATACCTGCTATTTTCAAAATTCCCAATAAAATATGTAGCATCGCCATTCTCTCACCTGCTGCCTTCCTCTTTTATCTTATTTTCCAGCCATTTTCTCACATTAGGCGTACCTGTCTCCTTATATGCCTCTTCCACAAGCGTTCTGGTCATCTCCAATGCCTCCTCATAGCCGCAGCACAGCCCGATAATCACGGGACAAAATTTCCGTCTTGCCTTCTGCTTCAGCTCATTGGCTGAAAAAATTTCCAGCTGATTTTGAGAATTGCAGGCAAAGGTAATCAAATACACATCAAACACTCCTGCTCCTGCGTTAATTTTAAACATCAGCTGTCTTTTCTTCTTTTTTGCATTATCGCCAACATAGAGTTTTTTATACCAGTTTAACATATTTTCCACTCCTATATTTTAAAAAGAGGCTGTCACAAAAGCCTGCTACTGCTTCCTGCGACAGTCCTCTTTTTCCATGCTTACTCAGAAATACTTTCTATTTCCCCAAAGATTTGCTTTTTTCAAATCCAGGTATTCACTATAAGCCTTTTCCAAAATCTGCTTTTCATTTGAAAAACGTAACAGATGGTAAGCTTCATGGAATTTGTAAAAACCGGAATCCACAAAATATTCTTCTCTCTGCGGTCTGCTGTAATAGCTGTTGGCAGACATTAAATACCAATGTACGTCCTTTTCTACTACATCCTCCGGCACACAAAAACTATATTGACTCTTTCCCACATACTTAATGATGCTGGCTGATACTCCTGCTTCTTCTTTCACTTCCCGCAGGGCAGTATCCTTATAGTCTTCGCCCTTTTCTACCGTTCCTTTCGGCAGTACCCAGCCCTCGTATTTGTGCTTATAAGATTTATACAAGGTCAGTATCTTGCCCCGATATATTACCACTCCGCCACAGCTCGTTGCTTCAATCATATTGCACTTCCTCCTGCTTAAGACATACAAGTATGTCTGCGTTGTGTTTCTTTATTGGTAGTATACCTCTTTTTTTTCGCAGGCGCAAGAAATTTACAGCCACTAATTATAATAAAAAGCGTTGAACACCTGATGTGCTACCGGAACTGCTACCTTACTTCCTGTTCCGGCGCCCTCTGCAATTACGGCAATGGCTAAGTCCAGCTCCTCTACATTAGAAAATCCAATAAACCAGGAATGTGTCTTTATCTTTCCGTCACTTCCCGTATATTCCGCAGAACCTGTTTTTCCCGCTGCGGAGTAGCTTTCTCCTGAAAGCTTTGTTGCCGTACCGCTTTTTACCACTTCCGTCATCAATGCTTTTAATACTCCTGCTTCTTCTGCTGTCATAAGCTCTTTATAGACAGACGGCTTTGTAGTTTCTACTGTCTGGCCGCTGACCGTTTCTACCTTTTCTATATAATAAGGTTTCATAAGCTTTCCGTCATTGGCAATAGCAGCGGTAATCATAGCCATGTGCATCGGTGATACCAGCGTATTTCCCTGTCCGATGGCCGTCTGCATCAGCAGTGGATTTCCCGGCGCACTTCCAAGGTCAAATCTACTCTTGTTATATTCCAAAGGAATTGGAAGCTTACTGTTAAACAACAGGTTCTCTGCTGTCTCCTGCAGATTTTTCGCTCCTAAATCAAGTCCGATCTGTGTAAATGCCGTATTACAGGATTTTGCAAATGCTTTTGTAAAATCCTCCGAGCCGTGAACCTCCCCGCCAAAGCAAGGAATTTTATGGTCGTCTACCGTAATGCTTCCCTTACAATTATAAGAAAATCCATCAATCGTTCCATGCTCCCGCAAATATGCCAACGCATCTACCACTTTAAAAATAGACCCGGGCGGATAAGCCCCCTGTGTAGCTCTATTTAAAAGACTGCTGTTTGCAGAGTCATTTACCAAGGCATCCCAATCTTCCTCTACCGTATTCGGATTAAAATCCGGTTTGCTTACAGAAGCCAGTACAGCACCTGTCTTTGGGTCTAAAACAACCACAGCGCCGTTGTAAGAGCCAAGGGCATTATAAGCTGCCTCCTGCAATTTTGTGTTTAAGGTAGTTACCACGCTGTCACCCGGATTTTTGTTCTCCAGAATTTCGTTTTTCACCTGCTCAATATAATTATTATGGGAAGACATCAACGAAAAATTAGCCAGCGCTTCAATTCCGTTTTTTCCATTACAGTCATAGCCTACCACATGGGCAAACTTATTTCCGTAAGGATAAACTCTTGTTTCATTACCCTCTCCGTCAGTTTCTGTATATGCGAGAGTCTGTCCGTCTGAGGATAGAATTTTTCCTCTGGTAATCCTGTCTGCCAACTGGTTTTGACGGGTATTATACGGACTGCTGATAACATCCTCTCGTTTTTCCACATTAAAATATACCATATATCCAATTAAGGATATAAAAATAGCTACAAAGAAATAGCTGATAATCGTATACTCTTTGTTTTTGGAACGTTTTCTTTTTTTGCGCTTTTTCTTCATAGCTTCCTCTTCTTTTTGAAGCTTTTTTGCGCTTTTCTTATTTTTGTCTTTCAATTTCTTCGTCCTCATCTTCTCTTAAAATATACAATCCCTGAATAATTGCCAGCATGATAATGGTACTTAACACAGAACTTCCTCCATAGCTGACCAAGGGCAGCGTAATTCCCGTCATAGGAATAAACTTCGTCACTCCGCCAATGGTAAGAAATACCTGAAAGGCATATTCTGTTCCCAGTCCCAATGCAATCAGCTTATAAAATCTTTTCTTAATCCGCAGAGAAATATTTACAACCAAAAGAAACATACTCATACAAATTAAAATCAGACAAATAGCAAACAGTCCTCCCAGCTCTTCACAAATTGCCGCAAACATATAGTCCTGTTTTACAAAAGGTATCATTTCCGGCGAGCCCTGACAAAGCCCCATGCCAAACCAGCCTCCTGCACCGATGGCAAATAGCCCCTGCACAATCTGATATCCCGCCCCCTCATAGACACTGAAAGGAGATTTCCAAGCCACCACTCGCTGTCTTACGTGAGAGAAAAGGAAATAGGCAATCACTGCCGCCGCACTTCCGCTTCCCAATCCTGCCAAAAGATAAAACGGTTTTTTGGTTGCCACATAAAGCATAATGACATAAGTAATAAAAAATACAACCGCACTTCCCAAATCTCTGGAAAGCACCAAAGTCAGCACATAGACCGCCGCAATGGCAGTTGTGATTACATGGTCTTTAAAGGTAGCGCTTTTTCGATATAAACGACTTGCCACAAAAAACACAAAAATAATTTTTACAAACTCAGATGGCTGAAACACAAAGAAGCCAAGGTCAATATTGATTTTTGCCCCGTTGACATTCTTACCGAAAATCAGTACAACCAGCAAAAGTCCCAAGCCTAATGCAGCGTAAAACCATGTCCAGTTTTTCAAAAAATACATTTTTTTAATCATAATCGGTATAATCATAGCAATGACCGTAGCCACAGCTACAATGGCAAACTGCCGAATGGCTGAGTCCGGAGAAAGTCTGGACAGCATAATAAACCCAATAGACAGCAGCATACACATATGATTTAAAAGCAAGATAGACGCCTTTTTATAGAAAATGCGATACAAGGCCTGCACAGTAATCAGGTATAGCAGCAACGCCCCAAAAAGATAAATAATCTCCACTTTCTCTGTCTTTAAAAAAATAACCAAAAAAGCGGTAAAATCCAAGAATACAATGATCAGAAGCTGTTTTCTTAAAATATAACGTTTGTCATAATCATCCTCATACTTAAATACGGTAAAGCTTTCAAAGGTATAAAGTACAATGAGAATTAATAAAAAATATTTTGAAAGTTCAATAATTAAATTTAACACTTGTTCACCTACTCTACCCCTCTTTTAAAATGCCCTTTTGTAAATTCCGGCATTTCTTTCGGGTTTTTCTTTTTCACATTTTTGTTTTCCTGTGCGTATGCTCCAAGAAACATATCCAGCAGATTTTTCATTTCTTCCTTTGTTTCAACAGTAAAATTCAGTCTCAATGACGCAAATCCCTCTCCGAAAAGCTGCGGTGCTTCCTCTAAAAGCCCTGTGGGAACACTGTTATAAATCACATTATAGCAAAAATCACAGAAGGTCCTTGTGGGAAAGTATTTTCCATAACGGTCCTTTAATTTCACAAGGCTGCTGTTTTTATCACATTTTCCGCAGGTTTTCTTAATGCACTGGGCAGATATCATCATGGGGTAATGCCCATAAATCACCATTTCACTGTTTTCATTATCTCTTGCATGAATTTCTTTTCCGTTAAGCTCCAGTGGAACTGTGGTACGCATAACGCCTAATTTATCCAGCGTATTCTTTGCATTGTCATTAAACGCATACACAGAATAGTCAGTAACAGCCTTCTGCAACAGTCCAAGCTTGGATAAATATCCCAGCTCTTCTAAATTTCTCACCAGAAATCCTTCACATTGCTCTGCCATTTTCAAAAACTCCTGTTCCTCATCAGCAAGCTGTCCGTCTCTCAGCATGTACGGCAGCGCCAGATAAAATTCTTTTCCCTGCTTATGCACCTGATACATGGTCTCAAAAGCCTCTTTCCAACGCTGTTTTTTATCAAACATGGAGATATGGCAATACACACCCTGTATATCCTTTTCCTCCAGTACAGCCTCCAGCTGTTCTTTTGTCTCCACAGAAACATAGAAAACAGGATTTTTCCCAAATGCTTCACAACTCTTCTCTCTGCTGTTTTCTGTTCTTTCAGGCAAAGCTCTGCGATACTTTTTTAAAATTTCTTTTTCCAGCTCTTCTAAGCCCTTTCTTCGAAGCTCGTTGATGCTCTGCATAGGAAGAAATCCCGCTTCGTCTGTCATGATTTCCAAAGTGTCAAACACAAAAGGCGTCTGCCCTGTCTTTCTCATCTGCTTTTCTACCCGGTCTGCTGACAAAGGCTGCTTTTTTGCCTCCTCTACGGTATCTCCCATAACCTGAACATGAATATCCTGAAAGTCTAAATCCAGTATAGCAGGAGAATTGGCAAAAAGGATAAAATTCCCATTAATTTTTTCTTGTTTTTTTGTGTCCAAGTATTCTTTCTTTAACTGTTCAAAGAGAAGCTCATTCCGTTTTCCCGCAATCTTCTGTTTTTTATTCTGCTCCTTCTGATTTACCACCGCCATCATCTCTTTTCCGTTATGAGAATGATAATAGCCCTGATTAAAGCCGTCTCTTTGATATAAATCAAGGAGTATCTGCCTATCCTCAGATGTAACTCCATAATTCTTGGGATTTTTCTCGTACAAATCCAGATACTTTCTGTAAATGGAGGTCACCCCTGCCGCATACTCCGGACGCTTCATTCTGCCTTCTATTTTCAAGGAATAGACTCCCGCCTGTAAAATTTCCGGCAAAATGTCAACGGTACACATATCCTTTGGACTTAACAGATATGCCTGCTCTTCCTGACTAATCTGCTCTCTGCCTTTATATGCTGTATAGGGCAGACGGCAGGGCTGAGCGCATCTGCCTCTGTTGCCGCTTCTGCCTCCCAGCATGCTGCTGAACAGGCACATGCCGGAATAACAGTAGCAAAGCGCCCCATGGACAAAGCTTTCGATTTCCATCCCTGTTTCCTTGTAAATTTCATGAATTTCCTTTAAAGACAGCTCTCTTGCCGTTACAATCCTGGATACTCCTGCTTCCTTTAAAAGCGCCGCTCCCCTTGCGCCTGTCACCGCCATCTGTGTACTGGCATGAATAGGAAAGTTGGGAAATTCTTTTTTCAAAAAAGACAACACGCCCAAGTCCTGCACAATCACCGCATCAATTCCCTGCTGATAGTACGGAGCCAGAAAATCATAGAGCTGTCCGTAAAGCTCTTTATTCTTTAAAAGGGTATTTACCGTCAAATAGATTTGTTTTCCGTGTATGTGGGCATAGTCAATGGCCTCCAGCATTTCATCCTGCTGAGGATTATTGGCGTATGCTCTTGCGCCAAACATACTTCCTCCAATATAAACAGCATCTGCACCTGCCTTTACAACTGCCTGCAAGCCTTCATAAGAGCCTGCCGGTGCTAACAATTCTGCTTTCATAATTCAAATATCCTTTCTTTTTCAAATAATAGAAATGGGGCAAACAACAACTGCCCACCCCATCGCTCTTTTCTATATTATTTTAAAAGCTCGTCCAGCTCCTTCTCCAGCTCTGCTGCTTTTTGCTGTAATTCCTGTATTCTTTCCTGAGCCTTTTCCTTTGCTTCATCAAGCTCTACCTGTTTGTTGATTAAGTCATGTTTTAAATCATACATTTCCCTGTCTTTGGCTTCCAGTTCTTCCTCGAACATTTCCGCCTGTCTCTTTGCCTTAAAATAATCATCTGCAATATTTAAACTGAGCAGGGTATGTCTGGTTTCCTGTGACTGTCTGTTGTATCCCGGAAGCTGTCCTAACTCTGTCAGCTTTCCGTTCATATAATTTGCAACCTTTTGCAGGTATTCTTCACTTTCATATCCGCTTAAAGTGATGATTTTTCCTCCAATCAGCACCTGGGTTGTATTCTTAACTGCCATCTAATCCTCCCGCCTTTTCTTACGTTCCTTATTGTCTATTATAATCGAAATTCCGAGAAAAACAACCATTATTTTATTCCCAGATGATGATAGGTCAATTCTGTTACGGTTCTTCCCCTTGGAGTTCGAAGCAAAAATCCGTTTTTAATCAGATATGGCTCATACACATCTTCAATGGTTCCTGCATCCTCGCCGATTGCGGCTGACAGGGTATCCAGCCCCACAGGTCCTCCTGAAAACCGTTCAATAATGGTGGTAAGCAAAAGTCTGTCTGTCTGGTCCAGACCGTAGCGGTCCACCTCTAACAAATCCATAGCAAAATCCGCAACTTCCTTTGTAATCTTCCCATCGTATTTTACCTGTGCAAAATCTCGTACTCTTTTCAAAAGACGATTTGCAAGTCGTGGTGTTCCTCTGGAACGCTTTGCCATTTCCAAAGCTCCTGCCTCGTCAATTTCTACGCCCAAAACCTTTGCAGAACGAATAATAATGGTCTGAAGCTCCTCTTCTGTATAAAATTCCAGATGATGTACGACACCAAATCGGTCACGCAGAGGAGCGGTTAAAAGTCCTGCTCTTGTTGTAGCTCCTACCAGTGTAAATTTCGGCAAATCCAGACGAATGGAGCGGGCAGTCGCACCCTTTCCAATCATAATATCAATGGCATAGTCTTCCATTGCAGGGTAAAGCACTTCCTCCACCTGTCTGTTCAGGCGGTGGATTTCATCTACAAACAACACATCATTTTCCTGCAAATTATTTAAAATTGCCGCCATTTCTCCCGGCTTTTCAATGGCAGGCCCACTGGTTACTTTCATGTGCACGCCCAGCTCATTGGCAATAATTCCTGCCAGTGTTGTTTTTCCAAGTCCCGGAGGTCCGTAAAACAGCACATGGTCTAAGGCATCTCCTCTTTGCTTTGCAGCCTCAATATAAACCTTCAGGTTTTTCTTTGCTTTTTCCTGTCCGATATAATCATTTAAAAGCTGAGGTCTTAAATTGCCCTCTGTGCGAAGGTCTTCCTCCATCACATCTGTGGTAATAATTCTTTTTTCCATGATTTTTCCTCTTTATTTAAAACATGTTTTTCAATGCCTGTTTTAATAAATCCTCCACGCTCATACCCTCTGTAATTTCTGTATGCTTTACCGCACGAAGGGCATCTGCTCCGGAATATCCCAGAGCAGTCAATGCCTCTACTGCCTCCTTCTTAATATCAGAAACATCACTCAGGCTTCCTGCGCTTTCCTGCACATGCTCTGATTTTAAGTCAAACGCTTCCTGAAGACTCATTTTATCCTTTAATTCTAAAATCAGCTTTTGTGCCGTCTTCTTCCCAATTCCCGGCGCTTTTGAGATGGTCTTCACATCATCCGCCAAAACAGCGAAGCGCAGCTCGTCTGCGGACAGTCCCGATAAGACTCCAAGCGCCGCCTTTGGTCCGATACCATTTACTCCCAACAGCAATTTGAAAACATTCAAATCGTCTTTGGTAAGAAAACCATACAGCTGCATGGCATCCTCCCTGACATTTAAGTAAGTGTAAATCTTCGTCTCATCACCTGTACGCAGAACCCCATCTACTCCTGCCATGGGCATAAAAAGATTATATCCTATATTTCCCGCTTCCAAAATTACTCTGTCTTCTAAAATTTCAACAATTTCACCTTTTAAATACGCTATCATTTCCTATCCTTCCCGGTATTCTCTTATAAATTTCCGAAGATACAATTCCTATTAAAAGTCCGGTTACTGTTCCTGCAAAAAGTAAAATCGGAAAATAGAAAAAGACACTTCCGCTTTCCACCACCAAAGCTGCTATGATAAGCTGTCCTATATTATGTGTCACACCTCCGATTACACTGACTCCTGCCATAGATAAGCCTTTTATTTTCTTTGCCAAAGTCATGCAAAACAGGCTTAAAAAAGCTCCTGCCAGGCTGTATACAATAGAAAACAAATTTCCAAACATAAATCCAATGCACACAATTCGGATGCAGGAGACAAGAGCAGCCTCTTTGTAAGTAAAGCTATATAAAAGAAATACCGTTACCAAATTTGTAATTCCAAGCTTTACTCCCGGTGCAAAGGGAAACAAAGGAAGCAGCATTTCCACATATCCCAAGATAATTGCCAATGCACAGAGCAGTCCGATATACGCTGTTTTTTTCATTCAAATCCTCGCTTCTATTTCACTATACTGTCAATTTCCTCTGCCTTTTTATTCTCTGTTACAATTTCCAAAACCACTTTATTTGGCAGACAGATGATACTTTCTCCAAACGCTTTGATTTTCCCCTGCTTTACGCACAGCTGGTCAGGGCAGTCCGCCTCTGTCATGGACACTGTTCCGTCCTCTTCAATTTGGCATACATTGGTATCCCCGATTTTAATTTCCTGTTTATCTTTTAAAGAATACTCTCCGCAGACTTCTCCATCCACAGAAATTTTCAGCATTTGCTTATCTGAAGCTGCTGATTTCTGAATGCCTTTAAACGCAACAAAACCAATCATTCCTGCTGCCAAGAGAATACAAATTAGAAACAAATCCTTTTTCTTCATGAATTACTCTCCTGTTCTTATTTTCTGTGTCCTATCTTAACATAGCCAAATAAAAAATGCAAATGTATGTTCGCAAAATATGCGACTGATACATTTGCATTCTTATCTTACAGAATAATGTGGCGTGGACATGTTTCTTTACATTTTCCACAATTTGTACATTTTTCATAATCAATCTGTGCCACATTGTCTACCACTGTAATGGCTTCGCTCGGACACTCTTTGACACATTTACGGCAGCCGATACAACCGATTTCACAGGCGCTCATGACTGCCTTTCCTTTCTCCTTGGAGCTGCATGCCACAGCCTGCTTCTGCTGATATGGAATTAATTCGATTAAATGCTTCGGACATTCTGCCACGCATTTTCCGCATGCCTTACATTTCTCTTTGTCTACCACGGCAATACCGTTGACAATATGTATAGCATCAAAACCACAGGCTTTTACACAGGAGCCATAGCCAAGACATCCGTAGGAGCAGGCTTTTTCTCCGCCGTTTTGCATAAGAGCAGCCATTTTACAGTCCTTTACACCGGTGTAATCGTAGCTTTTTCCGGCTTTTTCGCAATCACCGGCACATTTTACAAAAGCTGTCATACGAATGTTTTCTCCTGCTTCCTGCCCCATAATCGCTGCAATCTTTGCCGCTGCTGCCGCTCCACCTACGGGACAGGCATTTACAGGCGCTTCTCCCTTTGCAATGGCTGCTGCCAGTCCGTCACATCCCGGAAATCCGCAACCTCCGCAGTTATTGCCGGGCAGCTCTTCCCTTACCTGTATTTCTCTTTCATCTACTTCTACTGCAAATTTCTTTCCGGCAACTCCCAGAAAAAGTCCGATGAAAAGCCCTACGCCGCCTACCAGAGCTGCCGCAATGATAATTCCTGTTATCATAGTTCACACCTCCTAAATAATTCCTGAAAAGCCAAAGAAAGCAATGGCCATCAATCCGGCAGTCAAAAGCACAATCGGAAATCCCTGAAAATATTTCGGAACATCATTATACTCCATTTTTTCACGAAGCCCTGCCATTAAAACAATAGAAATGGTAAAGCCCACTGCTGTGGCAAATCCGTTTACTGTTCCCTGCAAGACATTATAAGATTTCTGCACATTGATAACTGCAACACCTAAAACCGCACAGTTTGTAGTAATCAGAGGAAGGTAAACACCAAGGCTCTGATACAGCGCCGGCATTGCCTTTTTCAAAAACATTTCTACAAACTGAACTAACGCCGCAATAACTAAAATAAATACTATCGTCTGCATATAGCCCATATCCAAAGGACTTAAAACAAACTGATAAATTAAGCTGGTTACCAGTGAAGACAGGGTAATAACAAAGATAACCGCTCCTCCCATGCCCGCTGCCGTTTCTATTTTCTTAGAAACTCCAAAGAAGGGACAAAGACCGAGGAACTGACTTAAAACAACATTATTTACCACCGCTGCTCCAACAGCTATAATCAATAATTCTTTCATTCCGTCTCCCTCCCCTTATTTCTTCACTGTATTATCGTAAAATTTTCCGCTGCAAGACTCATTGCCACAGGAAGCACAGCCGCCTTCCATACAATGTACCGGCTTTTGCTCTTCCTTTGGTTTCTTTTCCTGCATTTTTGCACGAAGCGCTGCCAAAAATGCAAGCACAAAGAAAGCTCCCGGAGCTAAAATAAAAATAGTAGCAGGCTCATAAGCCTCAGGCATAATCTGGAAACCAAACAAAGTGCCTGCGCCAATAAGCTCACGGAAGCCTGCAAGAATGGTAATGGAAAGTGTAAAACCAAGTCCCATTCCTATTCCGTCAAAAATAGAAGCAACCGGTCCGTTCTTAGACGCATAAGACTCTGCTCTTCCTAAAATAATACAGTTTACTACGATAAGAGGAATATAAATTCCCAGTGCATCGTATAAAACCGGAATAAAACCCTGAAGCAAAAGCTGAACAATGGTTACAAAGGAGGCTACCACCACAATATATGCCGGCATACGTACCTTGTCCGGAATAATATTTCTCAAAAGAGAAATAAATAAGTTGGACATTGCCAGAACCACCGTTGTGGTAAGTCCCATTCCTATTCCGTTTATGGCTGCTGTGGTAACTGCCAGCGTTGGACACATACCAAGTACCAGCACAAAAGTCGGGTTTTCTTTGATGATACCGTTATAAAGACGTTCAACAGGTGAATTCTTTTTCATATCATTCTCCCTCCTTTACATAGTTAAATGCACAAATTCCGGCATTTACCCCACCGGTTACTGCCTTTGAAGTAATGGTTGCACCGCTGATTGCATTGATTTCATTTTCATCAGACGCACCTGCTTTAGTAACTTCAAAAGCCTCTGCATTTTTATCAGAAAACTGATTTTTAAATTCATCTTTTGTGGCATTCATGCCAAGTCCGGCAGTTTCACTGATACTTAAAATAGAAATACCGTTTAAGGTTCCGTCAAGCTGAACTCCCATAGAAAAGGTGATATCGCCACCATAGCCTTCTGAGGTCGTCACATTGACAGCATATCCTAAAGTCTCTCCGGAAGCATCCTTTGCTTCCATAATTTCATTGATTTTCTGAGCTTCAAAGCCCTGTTCCTCTAAAGCTTCTGCCAAATCTGCATCTTCTGCTTCCACACACACCTCAAAAGAGTCTGCGTCTTCAAACACTGCCTTATATGCTTCCTGTTTCGCTTTCTCCTGCTGATTGGCAATGGGCTTTTTCGTAACCTCATATACCAAGCCTAAAAGTCCTCCTGCAATCAGAGTAATCACAGTAAGAATAAGGGCATCTTTTAATATCGTATTCTTTTTCATGCTTTTTTACCTCCTTTTCCGAAGGCACGGGGCATTGTATAGCGCTCGATTAAAGGTATCAACAGGTTACAGAATATAATCGCATAAGATACGCCTTCTGCGGAGCCGCCGAAAATACGGAACAGCCCGGTAAAGATACCAAGACATACACCATAGACAAGCTGTCCTGCCTTGGTAATCGGTGTTGTAACATAATCTGTTGCCATAAACCATGCTCCCAGCATTAAGCCGCCGCCAAATAAATGGCATAATAAATATTCCACATCAAATCCATGACCGCCAAATAACAGTACAAATACTGCAAAAGTACCGATATAAGTCAATGGAATTCGAAAATCAATAATTCTGTTGATTAAGAGAATTGCTGCTCCGATGAGAATTGCCAGAGCAGATGTCTCGCCAATGGTTCCCTGTACGTTTCCAAAGAATAAGTCTACCCAGTTTACACTCTCTCCTGCTTTTAAAGCCGCTAATGGAGTTGCTCCTGATACAGTATCAGCAATGTTGCCCCAACCACCGCTTGGAACTGTGAAATCCGTCATTCTTCCTGTAAAAGAAATTAAAAGAAAACATCTTGCTGCCAGCGCAGGGTTCATAATATTCTGTCCCAGTCCGCCGAAAAGCTGTTTCACCACTAAAATAGCAAAAACTCCGCCGATTACGGCAATCCACCAAGGTGCATTTGGAGGCAGATTAAGCGCCAGCAAAAGACCGGTAACAGCCGCACTGCCATCCTGAATGGTCAGCTTCTTATGTACAATTTTCTCATATCCGGCTTCTGTTGCCATGCACACTGCAATGGAAATTAAAATCAGCAGAAGTGCATTTAAGCCAAAATTATAAATTCCGAATAATGCCGCAGGCATAAGCGCAAGAAAGACTGTGCGCATAATGCCGCTGGTACTCACCTTCGACCTTACATGAGGGGAAGATGAAACATGTAATAATTCACTCATGATTTTCTCCTCCTACTTTGGTTTTCTGCGATTTGCCAGAACCATTTTTCTCATAGAACGCATGGACTGCGTCAATGGTCTTTTCGCCGGACAGGCAAAGCTGCAACAGCCACATTCTACACACTCCATACCGTTATATTTTACAAATAAGTCCTCTCTGCCGTGCTCCGAATAAGTTGCAAGTCTGGAAGGAACCAGTCTTGCCGGACAGGCAGATACACATCTTCCACAGTTAATACAAGCAGTCGGTTCATTTTCCGAAACCTCATCCTCTGACATACAAAGCAGAGCCGAAGATGTTTTTACAACAGGAACGTGATAATCAAACATGGCAAATCCCATCATAGGACCGCCGGAAATGATTTTCTTTGCAGGAGTCTTCAAGCCTCCTGCCTCTTCTAAAAGCTCTGCAAAGGAAGTACCCAGACGGACTTTAAAGTTCCCCGGCTCTGCCACCGCATCTCCTGTAACCGTAACAATACGGTCCATAACCGGTTCGCCTTTCATCACTGCACGATAAACAGCACATACTGTATCAATATTATCCACTACGCATCCCGCATCTGCCGGAAGCATGGAAGAATTGATTTCTCTGCCGCTTACTGCCGCAATCAGGCAGCGCTCCGCTCCCTGCGGATATTTTGTTTTTAACGGAGCAACTTCTATTCTTGGTTCATCCTTTACCAGCTCTGTAAGCTTTTCAATACAATCTGGTTTGTTGTCTTCAATACAGATATAACCCTTTGCGTGGTCAAAAAGCTTTAAAATACACTTTAATCCGCCGATAATCCAATCCGGCTGCTCTAACATACGGCGATAATCAGAGGTCAGATAAGGCTCACATTCTGCTCCGTTGACCAGAACATATTCAATTTTATCCGGCTCCTTTGGCGAAAGCTTTACATGGGTAGGAAAGCCCGCTCCTCCCATACCGACAACGCCCGCATCTTTAATTCTGCCGATGATTTCTTCTTTAGTAAGTTCCTTTAAAGACTCTGCCGGTGTAAATTCTACGGTTTCATATTTTTCGTCATTTTCTATAACAATAGCATCCACCATAGCTCCTACATTATTCCGTACCTTCTTGAGTTCCTTTACCACTCCCGATACAGAAGAATGAATAGGTGCAGAAACAAAGCCTCCCATCTCTGCGATTTTCTGTCCCGCCAGAACATAATCGCCCTTTTTCACAACAGACTGCGCCGGAGCTCCGATATGCTGTGACAGCGGATAAACCATTTCTTTTCCGGGAAAATATTCCCGTACAGGCTTTTCTTTTGACAGTTCTTTTCCATCATAAGGATGTACGCCACCCCTAAAGGTTAAAAACGCCATATTTTGTCCCTCCTTTATTTATCCTAATCAGCTTACGCCGATTATTCTTTCTGATGTTTTTTTCTATATTTCTTAAACTGATTTTTCAGTTCAGGATATGCGTAAACCATACGTTTTTTCACAATATTTTGTTTCTTGCGAATATCCGTATATTTTTTTGCAAATTCATCCAGCTTCTGCTCCATCTCTGCCTTCTTGGAAAGATAACTGTCCTCATCCAGCAGATGCTTTTCCGCAAACAAAGCTTCAAAACGCTCCATAAACTCCTGTCGTCTGACAGATAAACGCTCTACCGCCTCCTGCGTACGTATATGAACTCTGACTGTTTCCAATCGTTCCCGAATTTCTTCTTTCGTTTCATACAGCCTGCTGCTGTGAAGATATTGGGTAATATCCTCCATCATATCCTCTACCTTTGCAAAGTTCTTTGTAAGACCGAAAGCTGCCCAAGCCGAAGTGATAAAATCCAATGCGTATAAAATCATAATCACAATCAGAAGGATTTCTCCTATTTTCTGAGGATATAAATCCGTAAACCATGAGACAGCCGGTTGAAGCACTTCAAACAGCAAAACTGTAAACACGCCCCATCCCAGAGAAGTCCCCAGACTGATATATCCCTGAAGATTATATTTTCTGTGGCTGTAATCCCACCAGCGGGTATGAAAAATCTTTTCCATCAGCCATCCGGTGATATATTCCAGTATAGTCGCAACCACTACACCGCCTATGTACAAAACAGCCAAATTATCACCAAAAGGTTTCAAAATCAAATAAATGCTTACAGCACCCATACCATAAATGGTACATAGAGGACCGTTAATAAACCCTCTGTTTACAAACTTCTTTTTTCTTACCGATACATAAGCAGTTTCCCACAGCCATCCCAAAAAGCTATATACAAAGAACCAGCTTATGATATAATATAAAGATACACCTGCGATTTCTATATCCATGTTTTCCTCCTCTGTTATATAATATAACACTTTTTTGCAGAAATCACTAGAAAAATTTAGTAATTTTTCGTATTATTTTAAAAACAATTTGAAAGGATTTTGTTAAAATGATAACAAATGTGCGAATTCTTCACCAATTCTCAACAGTTTTACCAGTAACCTTTTCCGTCTTAAATTATGAGCCGAAGGACGTCCTGTTTTTTGATATTGAAACCACGGGATTAAGCCCCAAAACAAGCCATGTATTTTTAATTGGTCTTATTTCCTTTCAGCCTGACACCAAAGAATGGCAGCTTATCCAGTTCCTTCAGGAGCAGGATAACGAGGAAGAGGAAAGAGCACTTTTAGAGACTTTCTCTGCCTTTGCAAAAAGCAGAACACAGCTCATTCACTTTAATGGAAGCTCTTTTGATATCCCTTATCTTGTGTCCCGCTATGAAAAGCATCAGCTTCCCAACCCTTTTTCCCATAAAAGCTCCCTTGATTTGTATCGGGAATTTCTGCGTATGCCTGCTTTTTTCCGGCAAATGCCCAATCATACCCAAAAAGCTTTTGAAGAATTGACTTCTTATACAAGAAAAGACCTTTTATCAGGAAAAGAAATGATAAAATTTTATCACAGCTACACAAAATCGCCTTCCAAGGAAAAAGAAGACCTGCTTTTACAGCATAACTATGATGACCTTGTGGGAATGCTCTCTGTCCTTCCTCTTTTTAATCTAAGACAGCTCCCCAAAGGACAATGGGAACTCACCCATGTGGAGGAATTAAAAAAACAGGAAGCAGACCAAACAATTACCAAGGAACTGTTGTTTACCCTCACAATTCCCGCTCCTATTCCCGGCCAGCTTTCCGCTTCCTTTCCTTTCGGCTACATAACGGCTTCTTGGCATACGGTAAAGATAAAGCTTCCCTTGTACGAGGGAACTTTAAAATTCTATTATCCTGACTATAAAAATTATTACTATTTACCTTTAGAAGATGAAGCCGTTCACAAAAGTGTTGCTGTCTATATTGATGCACAGCACCGGCAAAAGGCAACTGCTTCTACCTGCTACAAAAAATATAACGGCATTTTTGTTTATGCCCCCCAAACCTGTACTCTGCCGCTTTTAAAAGAAGATATCCGTACCAAAGAATGTTATACCTTCTGGCCTCTTCAAAATTCATCTCTGACCATGCAAAAAAGTTATATTCAAGAAATATTAAAAACAGCCATTACTTTGTCGTAATGGCTGTTTTACTGCGACCTTATTGATTATTCTTCTGTTGTTTCTTCTGCTTCTTCCTGAACCGGTTCAAGAACCTTCATGCTCAGGCTGATTTTCTTTTCTTCTTCGTTGAAGTCTACTACTTTCGCAGTAACTACCTGACCAACTTTTAATACATCAGATGGTTTTTCAACATGTGCTCTGGAAATCTGAGAAACGTGAAGTAACGCATCTACACCCGGTTCTAATTCGATGAATGCACCGAAATCTGTCATACGAGCGATTTTTCCTTCTACAACATTACCAACTGCGTATTTTTCAGCTGCATTTAACCAAGGGTTCTGGTCTTCAAATTTCAGACTTAACGCAATTTTATCACCATTGATTTCTTTAATCAGAACAGTAATTTTCTCTCCTGCTTTAAATACTTTCTTTGGATTTTCAACTCTTCCCCAAGACATTTCGGAAATATGAAGAAGTCCGTCAGCGCCACCTAAGTCAATAAATGCACCGAAATCTGTTACATTTTTAATTGTACCTTCAACAACATCTCCGGCGTGAATTCTTTCGAATAATTCTTTCTTCATTTCTTCTTTTTTAGCTACTAAGAGCTGTTTTCTGTCACCGATTACACGGCGTCTTCTTGGGTTGAACTCTGTAATTACAAATTCAATTTCCTGATCCTGATATTTTGTCAGGTCTTTTTCATAAGTATCAGATACAAGGCTTGCAGGAATGAAAACTCTTGCTTCTTCCACGATAACGCTTAATCCGCCGTCTAATACCTGATTTACTTTTGCTGTAAGCACTTCTTTATTTTCGAATGCTTCTTCTAATCTCTTATTTCCTTTATCAGCTGCCAGTCTTTTATAAGTTAAAAGCACCTGTCCGTCACCATCGTTTAATTTGAGAACTTTTGCTTCCATTGTATCGCCTGGGTGTGCAACAGTTCTTAAATCCAGGTTCTGGTCATTTGAGTATTCATTTCTTGTAATGATACCGTCTGCTTTATAATCAATGTTCAAAATAATCTGGTCTTCTTTGACATCGATAACTGTACCTTCAACTACCTCTCCATTTCTGATTGTTTTAAATGTTTCGTCCAGCATCTGTTCAAAACTTAATTCTGACATGTTTTGAAACCTCCTCAATTATTTTATTCGGGGTTGACGCCCCAGCTGTAATACCTACACATTGAACGGACGGAAAACCTTCAGAATCCAAGTCAGCAAGTGTCTGTATATAGTAAGTGTCCTTACATTCGCTTTTACATATCTCATATAGTTTCTGGGTATTGGAGCTATGTTTGCCTCCTACGACTATCATGGCGTCTACCTGCTTAGCGATTTGAGCTGCTTCAGACTGTCTGTCCTGGGTAGCATTACAAATCGTATTTAAAACAAGTTTATCATAACCCTTTTCGCTCAAAATTTCAACTATTTCTTGAAAATTATTGTAATTAAATGTCGTCTGAGACACAATACATAGTTTTTCGCCGCTTTCTGCCAAAAAGCTCTTTGCATCCTCTTTTGTTTTTATAATCGTAGCTTTCCTCTGACACCAGCCTTTAATTCCTACTACCTCAGGATGATTGGGATCTCCTACAATTACAATGTGTTTTCCCTGTGCACTTTCTTTTTCTACAATCCTGTGTATTTTTAAAACGAAAGGACAGGTAACGTCTACATAGGAAATATTTCTCTCTTCCAACAGCTCGTAAATATATTTTGGAACGCCGTGAGAACGAATAATCACAGTCCCTTCTGTAAGATTTTTTAAGTCTTCCTCTGTTTCCAGAACCTTTACGCCTTTCTTTTCTAAATCAGATACCACTTCTTCATTGTGGATAATCGGGCCGTAAGTATACACAGTCCCTTTGGTCGTTTCCGCCACCTTATAGACTTCTTCCACGGCTCTTTTCACTCCAAAACAAAATCCGGCTGTTTTTGCTACCTTTACATCCATGCTTTTCTCCTGTTCTCTATGCGATTGCCTCTTTGTATAAACGAATAATTTCGTCTTTTACTTCTGTAATATTCATATTGGAGGAGTCCAGTAAAACAGCGTCTTCTGCCTGTTTTAAAGGGGAAATATCTCTGTGCATGTCCCTGTAATCTCTGTCATTGATATCTGCCTCAATTTCTTCCAATACACAGGCAATTCCCTTTTCCTCCAGCTCTTTGCATCTTCTCAGGGCTCTTGTACGTGCGCTGGCAGTTAAATAAATTTTTATATCTGCATGAGGCAATACGCAGGTTCCGATATCTCTTCCATCCATAACTACGTTTTCTTTCGACGCAAGCACTCTCTGAAGCTCTACCAGCTTTTCTCTGATTTTCGGATTTACAGAGCTTACAGATGCCATATTGCCTACTTCTTCCTGTCTTAAATATTCTGTGACATTTTCCCCGTCTAAAATCACCTGCTGCGCTCCTTTTTCATACACAATGGAAATCTCTGCATTTTTACAGGCTTCTTCCATTTTCTCCTGTTCCTTTGGAGAAATTCCTTTTCTAATCAGATATAATGCCATTGCACGATACATGGCGCCTGTATCTACATAGATAAATTCCAATTCCTTTGCCACTGCCTTTGCTATGGTACTTTTGCCTGCTCCGGCAGGTCCGTCAATCGCTATGTTAATTGCCATTTTCTTCTCTCCCTTTATTCTTCTATAAATTCTGCTGCTGCCTTTGCCGTAGACCAGGCAATCTGCAAATTAAATCCGCCGGTAACTGCATCCAAATCAAGAACCTCCCCGATAAAATACAGTCCCTTTACCAGCTTAGACTCCATGGTCTTCGGATTGATTTCTTTTACTTTTACGCCGCCCTGTGTAATAATTGCCTCCCGAAACGGACGCAGCTCCACAAGTGTCAGCGGAAAGTGTTTCACAAGATGGATAAAATCCTGTCTTTCTTTTCTTGTTATTTCATTCACTTTTTTATCAGGAGCAATGCCTCCCAGCTCTAAAATAACCGGATAGAGCTTTGCAGGAAACATACCTGTAATTACATTTTTAAACTGTCGATTTATGCCTGCCTCAAATTCTCTTAAAAGTCTGGCGTCCAGCTGTTCCTCTGTCAGCGCTGCTTTTAAATCAATATATCCCTGAAGCTCCTTTTTTTCTAATTTTTTCCCAATATAGGAGCTGGCAGTCAAAACCAGAGGACCTGAAATTCCAAAATGAGTAAACAACAGCTCTCCGAAATCGTCATATAAAACTTTTTTGCCGTCTTTTACCGTAAAACGAATGTTTTTTAATGCAAGTCCCTGCATCTGCGTTACATATTCTTCTTTTGTGGCAATGGGAACAAGCGCCGGACGCAGTTGTGTAACCGTATGTCCGGCCTCTTTGGCAAAGGTGTAGCCATCTCCCGTAGAACCTGTTGCCTGATAGGAAAATCCGCCTGTGGCAACAATCACCTTCTCACCCAAAATCTCCGCACCGTTTCGAAGACGTACGCCTTTTATTTTCCTTTCGCCGTTCTCTCCTTCTTCTGTCAAAAGAGCTTCTGCCTCGCTTTTTAAGTGTACCTTTACGTCTAATTCTTTCATACGCTTTTCCAGAATACGAATAACATCAGAGGAATGATCCGAAACAGGGAAAATTCGCCCTCCCCGTTCTTCTTTCACTGCCAAGCCCAGATTTTCAAAGAAAGAGACCACGTCCTGATTGCTGTATCCGTAAAATGCGCTGTATAAAAACTTTGCGTTTGTCACTACGGACTTAAAGAACGTTTCATCGTCACAGGTATTGGTAATATTGCAGCGTCCTTTTCCGGTAATAAACAGTTTTTTTCCAAGCTTTTCATTTTTCTCAAAAAGATGTACCTGATGATTTTTTTCGCCCAGAAAAACCGCTGCCGCCATCCCGGCTGCGCCGCCGCCAATAATTAGTATCTTTGCCATAAAATGCTCCTTTAATTCTCAATTTTTTAACACTTTGGGGTCTGTCAATTCAATTTCGTGATTATCCGGCAGATTGATTTCATCATTATTATAGACCTGATATTCATCCCATATCTTCTCCAATGCCTCTAAGGTTGCCACCACAGTTTTTTGCTTGCGCATACTGAGCGCCACAACCAATGCGTTAATCACACTAAGAGGCGCTACAAGAGAGTCTACAATAGAAGCCATGTCACTTCTGGCAATTAAATTGCAGGAGGAATATAAATTCATAGGAGAATGGATGCTGTCGGTAAGCGTAATTACCTTTGCATTTCGATTGTTTGCAAATTCCAAGGCTTTTAAGGTGCGCATGGAATATCTCGGAAAGCTAATTCCGATAATGACATCCTTTTCCCCAATGCGTATCATCTGCTCAAAAAGCTCACTGGCGCTGTTGGTATTTAAAAGCCTCACTCCGTCAAAAATCAAATTCAGATAAAAGGCAAGAAACTCTGCCAAAGGAGCACAGCTTCGAATACCTACCACATATATATTTTTTGCTTCTAAAATGGTCTCCACTGCCAGATTAAACGCTTCATGATCCACCGCTTCCAAAGTCATTTTTATTTTATCAATATCTGAATGCAGCACTGTATCTAAAATCTCTGACTGCGGCACTTTTCCATAAGTCACTTCCATTCGCTGAATAGAATTTAATTTATTCCGCACAAGCTCCTCTAATTCCCTCTGAAATTCAGGATATCCCTTGTATCCCAGATGTGTTGCAAAGCGCACAACCGTGGACTCGCTGACGCCCACAGTCTCTCCCAGCTTTGCCGCAGTTAAAAATGCTGCTTTATCATAATTTTCTTTTATATATGCTGCCAGCTTCTTCTGACCCTTGCTGAAATTTTGATACTGCACATTCATTTTACTAAGCAGGTGCTCTGTATTGCTCATGAACCTTCCCCTCTTTACTTTTTCTTTCATACTTTCTCTATGATAGCACAGAAACAAAAAAGTTTCAGCAAAAACTTTGCTCTTTTGCACAAAGAAAAAGCTCAGACACCCCATATAGGGCGCTGAGCCTTTCTTTTTGTTTTATACCGGATATGCTCCGTTTTCTGTGTCAGCTTCCTTTGGATCTACCTTCGTCTGCTGTGCTTCTCTGTACTTGAAGAAGTCTGTTGCTACCTGTGGGAACAGTGCGTAAGACAATACGTCTTCTTCCTGTTCGGACCACTGTGCCATTTCTCCTCTTAATGTATCAAGCTCAGGAGACAGTAAATCAGCCGGACGGCATGTAATTACTTCTGTGTCACCGATACATTTTTTCTGTACTTCTTTATCAAACGGTTTTACAGTTGCACCGTATTTTCCGCTTAATACGTCTTTTGTTTCTTTTGTAACCATTTTGTAACGTTCACCCATGATTACGTTAAATACAGCCTGTGTACCAACAATCTGAGAGGATGGTGTTACAAGTGGCGGTTCTCCAAGGTCTTTACGTACTCTTGGTACTTCTTCCAGAACATCATAGAATTTATCTTCCGCATGCTGTTCTTTTAACTGGGATGTTAAGTTGGATAACATACCTCCCGGTACCTGATACAGTAAAGTTTTGATGTTTACACCTAAGTTCTTTGGATTTAACAGACCGCTGTCTAAAGCTTCGTCACGAATTGGACGGAAGTAATCAGCGATTTCAGCCAATAACTGCTGGTCAAAACCTGTATCATAAGGTGTTCCTTTAAATGTTTCAACCATAACTTCTGTTGCTGGCTGAGATGTTCCCAATGCAAATGGTGACATTGCTGTATCGATAACATCTACACCTGCTTCTACTGCTTTTAAGTAAGTCATGGAAGCAACACCGGAAGTATAGTGTGTATGAAGCTGAATTGGAATATCAACTGCTTCTTTTAATGCTGTTACAAGCTCTGTTGCTTTGTATGGAAGCAATAAACCAGCCATATCTTTGATACAAATAGAATTTGCACCCATGTCTTCAACTTTTTTCGCCATATCTACCCAGTAATCTAATGTATAAGCATCACCTAAAGTATAAGATAATGCAACCTGAGCATGACCTTTTTCTTTGTTCGCAGCTTTTACTGCTGTCTGTAAGTTACGAAGGTCATTTAAACAGTCGAAAATACGGATAATATCAATACCGTTTGCAATAGACTTCTGAACGAAATATTCTACTACATCGTCTGCATAAGGACGATATCCTAAAATATTCTGTCCACGGAATAACATCTGTAATTTTGTATTTTTAAATCCATCACGGAATTTACGAAGTCTTTCCCATGGATCTTCTTTTAAGAAACGCAGGGAAGCATCAAAGGTAGCACCACCCCAACATTCTACGGAATGATATCCTACTTTATCCAGTTTTTCTACAATAGGAAGCATCTGCTCTGTTGTCATTCTGGTAGCAATCAGAGACTGATGAGCATCACGCAGAATTGTTTCAGTAATTTTAATTGGTTTTTTCACTACTTCTGCCATCTTTTTTTCCTCCATTTTATTCATTTCAGAACTGACTTTTTAAAATTCTTAAAAAGTCAGTTCCATCTTTGGCTTATATGGATTAAACTCCAAAAATCGCCATAAAGGTACCTGCCGCTACGGCTGTACCGATAACACCTGCAACGTTTGGTCCCATAGCATGCATCAGCAGGAAGTTTGTAGGATCTGCTTCTGCACCTACTTTTTGCGATACACGAGCTGCCATTGGAACGGCGGAAACACCGGCAGAACCAATCAGAGGGTTAATCTTACCGTGTGTAAGCTTACACATAAGTTTACCAAACAGTACACCTCCGGCTGTACCAAATATGAAAGCAACAAGACCTAATACTACGATTTTAATCGTATCTAATTTCAGGAATGCTTCTGCACTTGTAGATGCACCTACAGATGTACCAAGTAAGATAACTACAATGTACATTAAAGCATTGGATGCTGTTTCTGTTAACTGTTTTACAACACCTGATTCTCTGAACAGGTTACCCAGCATTAACATACCAACCAGCGGAGCTGTTGTTGGCAGAATTAAACATACAACAACGGTAATGATAATTGGGAACAAGATTTTTTCCAGTTTAGATACCGGACGAAGCTGTTCCATTTTAATCTTTCTTTCTTCCTCTGTTGTAAAGAGTTTCATAATTGGAGGCTGGATAATCGGTACTAAAGACATATAAGAATATGCCGCTACCGCAATGGCTCCCATCAAGCCTGTCTGCCCCAGTTTACCGGCAAGGAAGATTGATGTTGGACCATCCGCACCACCGATAATGGAGATTGCTGCTGCTGCTTTTCCGTTAAATCCTAACAGGATTGCAAGGAAGTATGCAACATAAATTCCAAGCTGTGCTGCTGCACCTAACAAAAAGCTCTTTGGATTTGCAATTAACGGACCAAAGTCTGTCATAGCACCTACTCCAAGGAAAATCAGAGATGGAAGCACGCTCCATTCATCCAAAATATAAAAAATATGAAGGAGTCCTGCTACTCCGTTTGATGTTTCTTCTGCGCTGGCCATAATATCCGGATAGATATTTACCAAAAGCATACCAAATGCAATTGGAACCAGCAAAAGCGGTTCAAATCCTTTTTTAATGGCAAGATACAAAAAGATAAATGCCACTAAAATCATAATCAGGTTTCCCACTGTCAGATTCATAAAGGCTGTCTGTCCAATCAGGTTTGACACTGTATCTGCAATGTTAGACATTTTTTTACCTCCCATTTATTTATATTGCACAGGAATTTTTCCTGTCTTGGGAATTTACACTGTATGCAAATTCTAATTCATAGATGCCAGAACAGCGCCGTTATCCACGGAATCACCTACTGCAACATTAATACTTGCTACAGTTCCGTCCTGAGGTGCAACAACTGGGATTTCCATTTTCATAGCTTCCAGAATTACGATCGCATCACCAGCTTTTAAAGCCTGTCCTACACTTGCTTCAATTTTACAAACTTTTCCCGGTACAGAAGCTTTTACTTCAACAGCACCTGCTGCAGAAGCTGCTGCCGGTTTTGCTGCTGGTGCAGCTTTTGGTGCTGCCTTCGGAGCTGCTTTTGGAGCAGCAACTGGTGCACCATTTCCAGCTGTTTCTTCAACTGTTACATCGTATGCAACGCCATTTACTGTAATTGTATAAGATTTCATATTCTTTTCCTCCTACGAGCTTAGCCTATCGCCAATTTCTCTTATTTAATTTTCTGATAGAACGTACTACAAACGCATCTGTTGAAGTATTTTCTGATGCCGCAATTGCTGCTGCAATAACTGCTACTAATGTCTGATCATCTGTCAGATCTTCTTCAACAGTTTCTTCTATAGCCGGCTGTACAGGTGTCGGAGCCGGTGTTGGTTCTGCTGCATTCTTCTTGCCAAAGCCTTCTACAAACTTTGGAATATATTTCATCAAAGAAATAATAAAACTCAAGAACAGAAGCATTGCAAATACAATAACAAGACCGATTAAAGTATTTCCCCCTGCTTCCTGCATTTTCTCTGCCATTGAATAGTTCGCACTAAATCCTACAGACTTTCCTGTAAGTTTAATATCATAAACCACCTGTACTTCAGCATCTCTTTTTTCAAAGTCGCATTTTAATGTCACAACATAGTTCGTGCCATCTTTTTTGATAGCTTCTTGAGGGTCTACTTCTTCATAGTCAATAAAACTTCCTAATTCTTCATAGGAATCAATCCATGATGTAAAGGCATTTTTAGAAAAATCATCCATATTTGGATTTTCTTCTAAAGCCTGTTCTAATTCACTTGGATTGCTTTGTGTTAATGTCTGAACAACATTCACACTGCTGTCATAAAGATTTTGAGCTACTTTTTCGTTAATTTCGTTCTTTGTAGAACCACAGGCAGTTAAAGATACTGCCAAAATTCCTACTGAAACTAAACTACCTAATTTTTTCCATGTCTGCTTCATATTAATTCACCTCGCTTAAACCGTGCCATGTTTTTTGCTAGGACGATTTTCTCTCTTTGTGAATAACATTTCAAAAGCACCAATCACATATTTTCTTGTATCTTCTGCCTGAATAATTGTGTCTACATATCCTCTCTTAGCTGCTGAAAGTGCACTGGACTGTAACATTGCATATTCTGCTGCTTTTTCATTAATTGTAGCTGCATCTGCATCTGCATACATAATCTTTGCAGCCAGTTTTGCATCCATCATACCAATCTGTGCGTTTGGCCATGCAAATACCATATCTGCACCGGTAGATTTGCTGTTCATTGTAAGATAAGCGCTTCCAAAAGCTTCTCCTACAACTACATTTACTTTTGGAACTGTTGCACTGATATAAGCATTTGTAAGTTCCGCTGCACTTCTTGCCATATTTGCTTCAGAGCATTTTGTAGCTTTATAACCTTTTACATTTGTTAAAGTTAAAACAGGAATATCGAAAGCGTCACAGAATTTCACAAATTCCGCAGCTTTTTTGCATCCTCTTGCTGATAAAACTTTTTCAAAGGTTTCTGTCTTTTCGCCTTCTTCATTGTAAAGTTCACTTCTGTTTGCAACGCATCCTACAGTTGCTCCGTTTAAACGGATAAATCCTGTAACCATGTCTTTTGCATATTCAGCTTTCACTTCAAAGAATTCCTGATTGTCTGCAATCTGAGAAAGTGCAATAGAAGTATCTCCTGCACAGTTTTCTAAATCAGGACAGATACGGTTTAAGTCATCTGTACATTCAATGTAAGAAGAATTGTCTTCAAAATTAGATGGAAGCATAGAAACTAATTCTCTCATCTGAGCTAAAATATCTTCTTCGCTTCCCATTACATCTACAAGACCTGCATGTTCGCTCTGATATGCTGCACTGGAAGTATCACATTTTGAAATTTCATTTCCTTCCAAAGCATTTGGTGCATTTACAAAGAGTCTTCCCTTGTTTGCTTCCATAAATGTGAAATCTGTCAGAGCAGGAACAACTGCCAGTCCGCCACCACATGTACCGAAGATACCTGTAATCTGTGGAATTACTCCAGATGCCATAACCTGTTTTGTGTAAATTTCACCAAAGGCATTTAATGCATCTGTTGCTTCCTGCAGTCTTAAACCTGCACAATCAAGCAATCCGATAATCGGTGCGCCTGTTTTCATTGCCAAGTCATACAGATTTGTGATTTTTTTTGCATGCATTTCGCCGATAGAACCGTTTAACACGGAAACATCCTGGCTGTAAACATATACCAGGCTGCCATCAATCACACCATATCCGGTGATAACACCATCTGCCGGTGTTTCTTTTTCAGATAAGTTGAAATCTGTGTTTCTGGCTGTTACATAGCCGCCAATTTCAACAAAACTGTTCTCATCAAGCAAAGAAGCAATTCTTTTACCTGCTAAGGTTTGTGCTGTACTACTCATTAATCAGCCCTCCATATTAATTTTTATTTTAACAGCAAAAATCTATTGCAAATCAATAAAATTCATGCTGTTCACCGGGATTTCTGCACTGCTTTTGTGAGTTTTTTCCGGTTTTTTGCAGAAATCACCTTGTGTTACTGCATCGCAATAGATTGTTAAAACCAATTTCTGCCGATTTTAATTGTACTCTGTTTCGTACTTTTTTTCAATAGTTTTTGACAAAGTTTTAACTCAATTTTACAGGCTTTTTTCCCTTTCCCAAATTTTTCTTCCTTCTTTCAAACAGGGATATAAAAAATCATAAGTTCCGTTTCTCTGTATCTCAATATTTTGACTCTCTGCCCAGAAAAAGGCTGCACAAATATAGGCAGAAGGGAGAAACGGAATTTCCTGATATTTTTCTGCCACACTGCATATTTTTTCAAAAGATACAAGCTTCTCCCCTTCCAGAAAGCTGTATTCTACTCCAATACTTTTATGAAACAAATAAGCAAAGGCAATCCACGATTTTTCTGCTCTGGATGTGTGGCAATTTCTGATTTCTTCTAATAACCCTAAAAGAATTTGAGCATTTTCCCTTTCCCCTTTATTCAAATATTCCCAAAATGCTCCCTTTTGATAAGTACTTTTTTCTGCTGCTGATAAAACATATTCTTTCCAGTCCTTCTCCATTGTCCTCAGCAGTTCTCCTGCCTTTGGATTTTTACAAAGGGCATACAAAAGAAAATACGTCACATCTATATAATGCCCCTTTTCTCTTTGTAATTCCTCGCAATATGAACATTCTTCTCTCAGAAAAGATACCTCCGCTTTTGTAGAAAAATATAGACCTTGAAATAAAATTCCCTGCGTTCTCATATAACCTCTTTTCTGCCTGTATTAAATTTTGAAATGGATAATTCGGATAAGATGAAAATTCAGATATGATTTAGAAATTGAATACAGACTTGTGTTTTTTTCATTTTACTACAAAATAAGCTTTCTCTCAACTGCTAATTTTTCTGTTCATAAAAAAGGCCATAAACCACTTTCTTCTCCCTAAGTGATTTATGACCTGACTTTCTTATAATGTTACTTTTCTAAAGTTTTTCTTTCCTTTTTTCAACACAATTCCATCGCCCTGCAATTTTTCTCCGGAAACCAGATGTTTAATATCTGTAACTTTCTCTCCGTCAATAGCTACACCGCCCTGTTCAATGGCACGTCTTGCTTCAGAACGTGTATTTGCTAATCCGCTTTTGTGTAACAGAGAAATCAAATCAATATTTCCGTCTACAAGATCAGCCTCTTCGATTTTTGCTGACGGCATGTTTGCTGCATTTCCGCTGCTGAACAATGCTCTTGCAGCTTCCTGCGCTTTTTCCGCTTCTTCTTTTCCGTGTACTAAGGCAGTTAATTCGTAAGCTAAAATTTCTTTTGCCTTATTTAACTGGCTTCCTTCCCATTTATCCATTTCGTCAATCTGTTCCAATGGAAGGAAAGTAAGCATACGAATACATTTTAATACGTCTGCATCTGCCACGTTTCTCCAGTACTGATAGAAATCAAACGGAGATGTTTTATTCGGGTCTAACCAAACTGCTCCTGACTGTGTTTTACCCATTTTTTTGCCTTCGGAATTTAAAAGCAGAGTAATGGTCATTGCACAGGCATTTTTGCCTAATTTTCTGCGAATTAACTCTGTTCCGCCCAGCATGTTGCTCCACTGGTCATCTCCGCCGAACTGCATATTACAGCCGTATTTCTGGTACAGCATATAGAAGTCGTAGCTCTGCATAATCATGTAGTTAAATTCCAAAAAGCTCAGACCTTTTTCCATACGCTGTTTGTAACATTCTGCTGTCAGCATACGGTTTACGGAGAAATGAGGTCCTACTTCTCTTAACAGCTCTACATAATTCAAATCTAAAAGCCAGTCTGCATTGTTTACCATCATTGCTTTTCCTTCAGAAAAGTCAATAAAACGTTCCATCTGCTTTTTGAAGCAGTCACAGTTGTGCTGGATAATCTCCGGTGTCATCATGGAACGCATATCGCTTCTTCCTGACGGGTCTCCGATATAGCCTGTTCCTCCGCCAATCAATGCGATTGGTTTATTTCCTGCCATCTGCAAACGTTTCATCAGACATAATGCCATAAAATGTCCTACATGAAGACTGTCAGCCGTAGGGTCAAAGCCAATGTAGAAGGTAGCCTTCCCATTGTTAATCAGTTCACGGATTTCTTCTTCATCTGTCACCTGAGCAATCAGGCCTCTGGCAACCAGTTCATCATAAATTTTCATTTCGTTTTCTCCCTTCTGTTTCTCTGAGGACAGAATTTCTTATAAAATAAAAACACTCCCGTCCTCTTTATAATTATAAAAAGGACGAGAGCGATAAGCCTTCTCGTGTTACCACCTTTATTCACAGACAACTCGCATTGCCTGCCTCTGCAAGTACAGCCGAAGCGATACTCAAAATGCTATAACGTGCACCTTTCCGTCACAGCCTACTCATTTCTTTTCGGTGTGAAGCTCCGAGATGTATTCATTTCCAGCTTCCTGCGCGCCTCTCATCAGCCGGCTGCTTTCTGTGCATTCCCCTGAAAATTACTTCTTCTCATCTTTGCTTTTTCATTTACAGCAACAGTATACAAATTTCCTCTATGGTTGTCAAGACATATTCCACTGGTATTCGCCGTTTTCCTTAATACCGTAGAAATCACCAAAGTTCAAATCTAAAATATTCTTCTGAATATTCTCTACGGAAATCTGATTTTTAATTAAATACTGCCAGATACCGCCATGAGAAATATCACCCTGAAGCAGTACGCCCACAACTTTTCCGTCACGGATAATGACACGTTTATATTCCTTGGAGTCTTCTCTTGCCACTACGGTGTCTGTTTCTTCCGGAACAATGACTCCGATACACATAGAAACAAGCCCGAAGAAATTAATGGTATTTTTGATAGCATAACGGTCTGTGTAAGCTGTCTTTTTCCCGCACATATTAAGCGCCGCTGTCTCTCCTTGTTTCTGAGCGTTTGGCCAGATACCGGATAAGCCTGCCACATCACCTGCCGCATAGACGTCCTTTGCTCCTGTTTCCAGATAGTCGTCTACTTTAATACCTCTGTCAATGACAATCCCTTCTCCGTCCATGCCTGCCACTGCGGAACGAACACCGGCTGCCACTATCACTAAATCACATGGAATTTCTTCTCCGTTGTCCAGCACGATACAGGAAACATTTCCCTCATCATTCATCAATGTATCTGCCGCTTTTCTTCCCAGATAGAAAGAAGCTCCTGCTTTTTCAAAACGTTTCTGATATTCAAAAGCGCCTGTCTTATCCAACTGAATAGGAAGAATTTGTTCTGCCATCTCTACAATGGAAACCTTCTTTCCTGTTTCCATCAGTCCGTAAGCAGCATCCAGTCCTACCAGACCGGAACCGATAATCACAATATTTTCTGCATTTTTTGCCATTTCATCGATTGCCTGTGCATCTCTTAAATGACGAAGCCCGAAAACATTGTTTGCCTCTCTTAATTTTCCCACAGGTGGGATAAAGCTTTCTGCACCTGTTGCAATCAAAAGTTTATCGTATCCGATTTCATTACCGTCTTCCGTAAATACTGTTTTCTTTACGGTATCCAGCTTATTCACTGTTTTTCCTTTTAACCAGTTAATTTTATTTTTCTCAAAGAAATCCGCATCAATAAAGCTAATGCTCTCTGCACTTCTTTCATGGCTGAGGAATTTATGCAGCATACAACGTGAATGCACCTGTGTATCCGTAGATATCACTGTAATTTCACCTTGTGCATCTGTCTTTCGAATGGTCTTTGCAGCCATAATACCGGCTGCACCTGCTCCTAAAATCACATACTGCATCTGCCTACACCTCCTCTACCCAGATTGCCTGTTTTGGACAGGCTTTTACACAACTTGGCTCTTCACCCTTCTCAATACAAAAGTCACATTTAATGACTTTTGTATGAGTTGTTTCATCCGGTTTTAAAACGCCGTAAGGGCAATTCATAACACACATAAAACAGGAACCGCATTTTTCAGCGTCATACTGTACATGACCTGTTTTTTCGTCCTTTTTCAGAGCGCCGCTCATACAGGACATTACACATTCCGGCTGCTCGCAGTGTCTGCAAAATACAGGTGTATAGCTTCCGTCCGGATTTTTGTATATAAAGTTTCTGGATTCATTTGTAATATCTGTCAAATCTAAGGTATAAACATTTCCGTCATCTTTTCTATGCGCCTGCATACATGCTACGGAGCAGCTTTTACAGCCATCACATTTGGCAGCGTCAATCATTATTCTTCTCATCAGATACCCCCGTTCTGTATCATTGAATTTATTTTAGATATTTAATCCTGCACGTCTTTCTTCAATAATCTTATCAAGAATATCTGCACTTTCTTTTGCATCCGGATTGATAATCACCTGTCCGCCTGTAAGATTCTTCATATCTTCTGTCAACAGTTTTACTGCTATTTCACTTCCTGTAACAAATGGAGGAAGTCCTAAATGAAGCGGAAGTCCAAGTGCCAATCCGAAACATCCATCTGCAAGAGCCTGTTCTTCTAACCACTGTGCTGCGGAAAGAACTAATGGAAGCTGAGGAATATCTACACCAATCGCTTCTGCCAATTCTGTTGCTACAATCTCAAGACGTCCGATTGCAAGACATGGACCAAAGTTCAATACCGGAGGAATATTTAATTTTTCACATACGGCACGAAGCTTTGGACCTGCGTATTTTGCAGCTTCTGGAGTCATAAGTCCACAGTTTTCAATACCTCCTGAAGAACATCCTGCTGTCAATACCAGAATATCTTTTGCAATCAGTTCTTTTGTCAGTTCTACGGAGAGAACGTCATGTCCGCCTGCTGTCAGGTTGGAGCATCCAACTACGCCAGCAATACCTTTGATATCACCGGATACGATTAAATCAATTAACGGTTTCCAGTTGCCGCCTAAAAATTCTTTCAAAGAACCTTCGGAAACACCTGTTAAGGTATGGTCATTTCCGTGTTCCGGCATTAAGTTCATCGGAACGTTGCCACGTCTTGCTTTGTATGCTTCAATAATTTCGTCAATGATTTCTTCGCTCTGTTTTTCTCTTTCTTCAAAAACAAATGGTTTCAGCTCTGCATTTGCCTTCTTTGCAACACTGTCAAGACAAATCTGTTTAATCTTTAATTCGTCACAGATTGGCTCGATACCCGGAAGTGTACAGTTAAATTCAGAAAGAACAGCATCAATACCACCGGTAGCCAGTACTGCCTCACTTGTATAGTTGTTACCTGCATGTCCATCAAATACTTCTTCGTAATGAGCACCTCTAAGCTGTAAATCCTGACCTACACAAGTACATCCAACCAGTTTAAAGCCTTTTGCTCCTGCTGCTTTTGCTTTTTCTACTGCTTCTTTGGATGTAAGTCTTTCCTGTAAATCTACAAAAATTGTATGCTGATGTCCTGTAATCATAATGTTGATATAATCTGGATCAATGACACGAAGTCCAACAGGAGCCATACGAAGTTCTGGTTCTCCTAAAAGTACGTCATTTAACAGATTTGTAAGAGTCAGTCCGTATAAACCTGTGGAAATACCCAGTTTCAGACAATCTGTATACATATCAACCGGATCGGAATTTAAGTTTGTAGAACATTTTACCACTCCATGGAATACTTCACTTTTTGCACCGCCTGGTAAAATACCTAATTCCTGCCATTTTTTAAAACGAGGTGCATAAGCCATTTTTTCAACCAATTCCATTTTTTCATATTCCGGTTTATATAAATCGTCCAGAACTTTCTGAGCTACCTGTTTTGCAGTATCCCATTTATCTGTTCCCTGAACGCCAAAAATTTCAGCAAGTCTTGCAAGGGATTTTTCACCTTTAATCTCACCTTTAATTTCAGCAGTTTTCTTTACATTTAATGCTGTATTTTCTACAATATGAATATAGCATCCAGAGCCACTTGCCACTGCACGAAGGAAGTTACGCGCAACAATAACATCTGCTGTAGCACCACAAATTCCTCTTGGAGCTTTTGGTGTAATACGACATGGACCATTGGAGCAAAGACGGCAGCATACGCCCTGTAAACCAAAACCACATTTTGTACTCTGTCCTTCCACTCTATGATGAGAAGTTTCCATAGGTAAATTACGGATAAATCCTTCTAAAGGCTTATCTGCACTGGCACATGTATCGCATCCAAAACACTGATTCATACTTAATATCCTCCTGATATGTACATTATTTTTTAATCTGTTAAGATTATAACAATTCTAAACTAAATTAGTCAAGTATAACTTGTATGATTTTCCATTTCTTTTTTAATTTGTCTGAAACGCCTGTATTTCCTCTTTTAAAGCAGCTTCTCTTTCCTGTAACAAAAGGGCTTTACTCTCCTTTAAATAGCTTTCACATCTATGCTCTGCGATAAATTCCGCAATCCTTTCATTTTGAGACAGCATAGACAGAAACAGAGGCAGCTCCTGCCCTGTTTTACTGCTGTTTTTCACGTCTCCCAGCTCCTTGTCAAGCAGCATCCGGATTTGTTCCTCCTGATGCTTTAATTTCAAGGTTTCTCTGTAAAAATCTTCTTTTACAGCCGCAAATCCTGCTTCTTTCAATTTCCATTTTCTCTCATCCAACCACTTTGTGATATTTTTGTCAGTCTTTTGTTTTTCTTTTGACAAAAGTCCCTGCTCTGCCAGAATTTTTTCCTGTCTTTTCCTTCGTTCTATTGTCTGACAAAAAAGCGTGTCTATATCCTGCAGTTCCTCTGCAACAGCCTTTTTCATCTTTTTTAGTTCTTCATACAAACCGTTTATATAAGCCTTTTCCTGTTGATATTCCTTTATTTTTCCTTCCAGCTCACCCTCTAAAAGCTGCATAAGCAAAACCTTTCCGTCAAAATCTGCATGAAAAAGCATGTCCTCTTTTTCTTCAAAAGAATACCTTTGATACTTTTCTTCATAGCTCTTAAACAGCTGATAAAAGCCATAAAAGTCTGCTGCCACTTCCTCATACTGTATGTATTCGCCTATCAGCTCCTCTGTTACAGGCACTTTCATTTCTTCGTAGCTTTGCAAAATTCGGGATAAATCCTCCCAGCCTCTTGCCGTTACAAAACAGCTTCCTTCCTGCCGTTCTTCTATGCGGTAAAAATTTTCTGTTTTTAGCTGCAAATAACTGCGTATCCCTAAATGAACGCCCTGTTTTGCAGCATATCGATCCCAAACAGAATGATTTTCCTGAATTTCTATTTTCTTTACTCTATCAAGAGTTACGATGTCAAATTCCCTCACAGACTTATTGTATCTCTCCGGATTTCCTGCTGCTACAATACACCAACCCTTTGGAAGTTTATGTGCACCAAAAGTCTTGTTCTGCAAAAGCTGCAGCATAGTAGGCGCTAAGGTTTCAGAAACACAGTTAATCTCATCTAAAAATAAAATTCCTGTTTCTGCGCCTTCTTTTTCTATACATTCATATACCGATGCAAGCATTTCGCTCATGGTATATTCTGTAACCGTATATTCTTCTCCCTGAAATCTTTTCTTCTCTAAAATCGGCAGTCCCACGGCGCTTTGCCGTGTATGGTGTGTCAGCGTATACTCCACAAGTCCGATTTTTTCTTCCTCTGCAATCTGCTTCATAATAGCAGTTTTTCCAATACCCGGAGGTCCCATAAGCAGCACCGGCCTTTGATACTGTATAGGAATTTTATAATTCTCCTCCTCATCCTTTGCCGTATAGGCTCGAAGTGTATTGATAATTTCCTGTTTTGCTTCTGCAATATTCATTATCTTCTCCTGTTATCTCTCATCCATATAGAAAAGCTTTGCCCAATTTGGAACATTAGCTTCTTTCGGTGGTTCTTTCGTCAGTAAAAAAACTGTCTCGTAATCCGGTTTTTCTCTGGGATAAATCCCATCTCCATCGGTAAAATATAAAAGCGCCTTTAAATTTTTCAGCGTTCTATCCACAATCATCTTATTCACATATTGAAATACCGGACGAAAGTCTGTCCCCCCTCCTCCCTGTATTTTAATGTGCTTTAGATATTCTTTCCATTCCTTTTCACAGGTGACTTTTACATCTTCCTGCACATAACAGTCACACTGTATAATATGTACCCGCAGCTTTTTAAAAAAATTTTCCTGCTGCCCCAAAACCGCATAAGTTTCCTGTAAAAACCGCTGTACCGTAGGTCTTTTACAAGATGCGGAGGTATCAATGGCAATGACCAGCTCCTCCAGCTTCTTTGCCTCTGTATATTCCAAAGGCTCTAAAAAAGGGAGATTTCCATAATGAGAAAGCCCGTACAAGTAGGGAATATAATCAAAAGCTTCCATATCTAACTGTAACTCTTCTCTTTCCACTGTAAACAGTCTTAAAAATTTATTATAATTTCGCTTCCTTTCTTCCTGAAGCTCATACCACTCCTGTTTATATCCTCTCTGCGTACCTCTTTTTCCAAATCCATTTCCGCTGCCGTCCTCTCCTGATGCTTTTAAGGAAAGCGCCCAGTCAAGCAGCTTTTCTGTCTGTTCTTCTTTTACTTCTTTCCAAAGCGTGTGATTGTCCTGCTCAAAACACTTTTGCCAAAATTCTAGTTCACTTGGAGAAAATTTTTTCCTTTCCAGTCTTTCCTCTACTGCTTCTGCTGACAGCCCTTCCCCGTTTTCCCAGATTTGACTGCAAAATTCTTGGGCTGCCTTTGACATTTTCCCTGTAAGCTCCTCCTGTCCCAGCGCATCAATGGTATACTCTGTCACCATATCACAAGCCAAATGCCAAAAAGGCGAAGATTCTGTATTCTCCCTTACCTGTCTGTACAACAGATGAAACAGTGTATGAAGAAAAAAACGGTTTATTCCCTGTGCTCCCTTTTCCATATAGAGGTTCAGGAAAAGCTTCGGCTCATAGAAAAAAGTTTCTCCATCCGTCCCTGTTAAAGTATTTCTTTGAAAGCCTGTAAACACCATTTGAAAAATCCGATAAAGCCTCGGACTTTCACAGCAAAATTTTGTCAGGGCAAGCTCTTTTACCTCTTCCCATAAATATTCTTCTTTTGCTTCCATTTTAAAGCTCCCAGCTCTTTTCCTGAAATCCTCCCAAAGCTTCTTTTTCCTGCAACAAAAAAATCTGTGCTTCCTGATTGCCATATTGAACCGCTGTTTTCAAAAAAGAGTTGAGAAGATTTTCATCCGCCTCCTGTTCTTTAATAAGCTCTGTCAGCTTTTTATTTTCTTTTTTCTTAATCAGCAATTCCACTGCCGGACGAAAACGCAGCTTTAAATATTCTCCATACAGGCGCTTTCTTTTATCCTCTTTTTTCAAATCAAAATATCGCATAAGCGCAATAGACAATTTTTTATCTGCCTGTTTTGTTTCCGAAAATACCTTGTCCAGCTGACGCTCTTCCTGCTCTGTAAGCTTTTTTTCCAATAGCTCCCAGATTTTTTTGTTGATTGCATTGTTCTTTTCTATATCTTCCTGATAAGAAAGAGATGTTGTATCCGGCGTATGCTCTCCGCACACATCCGCTCCCAATACAAAGCATTGCGAAAATAATTCGTGCAGCCACTCTTTTATTTCCTCAAAACTTACATCTCCCTGATCCCAGTTGGTTCTGGCCGCCTCTAAAGATAAAATATCTTTATCAAGAGACAAATACACCGGAACGTCTTGATTTCTCTCTAAAAATTCATGCCATTGGGATTTTTCCTGCTTCATATCCTCCCTGCTAATAGGAGTAACCTTTTCTAAAATTTCCTTTTCACATTCCAAAAAAGCGGTTCTCGGCGGTCCGATTACGCAGACTTCTTTTATATATTTATTGGAAAGAATACACTCCCGCACCCAGCTTCCGCAGGAAAGCAGTCCCCAAAAGGAAGCTTCCTGCATATCTGTATGGTTATCAAATACCACAAGCAAAAACGGTCTGTCTATCTTTTCCGTCCAAAATTTACTTAAATAATGATAATTGCCGGAGTCCAGAAAATGAATACCTGAAAAATCAAGATTTTTTATCCGTTCTTTAATTTCCTCCTCTGCTTCCTCTGTACAATAGCAGTTGACTCCTGTCATCTTTGTAAAATCCAGCCATTGGGCATCTTTTCCCTGATAAAAGTTTTCCTCTTTATAGACACCGGAAAAATCCATAATTACTGTCTTTGCGTTCATAAGCACCTCTTTATCCTGTCTCTGTATTTCTACTTTCATTCTAACACGTTTCTAATTTTTTTCAACGTTTCCATATCTTTTCACTACCTGTTCGAAACACCATGGAAAATCAATTTTCTTCTTTCCCTCTGCTGTCAAAATATCCTCCGTATACCAGACTTCTCCGTCTACTTTGTAACGCAGTTCTCCTATTTTTTCTCCCTTTTTCACCGGAGCCGTCAGTTTCTTTTTCCCGTGATAACTGACTTCTATTTCCTCGCCTTCTTTCAGCAGGATTTTTTTCTCCTCTCCCTTTTCTCTGACAAGGGAAATTTTAGAATTTTTATCCAACTCTTTATTTCTGGCATTCTTTACAGGAATTTCTTTGGGACATTTTGAAAATTCTATTTCATCAAAGGAATGAAGGGAATACTCATTTAAACCATATTCCATCAATTTTCTGGTATCTGACCACTTATATCCTTTATTATTGGGCCAGCCACAGCCCAAAAGGGCTACAATTAGGGTTTTCCCGTCTCTTTGCAGCGCTCCCACATAGCAATACCCCGCCTGTGCCGTAAATCCTGTTTTTCCGCTGATTGCCCCTTCCATCATAGACAAAAAAGCGTTGTGATTTTGGCAGCTAAACTCCCGCTTTCCGTCTGCATCGGAAAAGCGGTAAGATGGTGTCTGGGTAATTTTCAAAAACTCTTCCCTTGCAGGGGATAAACAAACACAGTACCGCATAATCTGCGCTAAATTTTCGGCAGTTGTTTCATGAACCTTTTCTTCTCCCTCTCGTTCTTCCTTTGCATCCAGCCCATTGGGAGTAATAAACCAAGTGTCTTCACAGCCGATTTCCCTTGCTTTTTCATTCATCTTTTCTGCAAAGCCTTCTACGCTTCCTCCCACATGCTCTGCCAAAATTACTGCGGAGTCATTATGGCTTTCCAGCATCAGAGAATACAACAAATCCTTCACATAAAACTTCTCTCCCACCGAAGCTCCTAAATGTACCTTTGGCATCCTCGCCGCTTTCTCTGAAGCTTCTGCAATCTCCTCCAAACAGCCGCTTTCTAAAGTTAAAATGCAGGTCATAATCTTTGTGGTGCTCGCCATAGGACGTTTTTCCTCTCCGTTTTTCTCATACAGCACACGTCCTGACTCTCCGTCAATCAAAGCCGCAGAAAGCGCATATAAATTCTCCGGCTCGTCCCCCTTTCCTGCTACTAAAACGGGAAATGCAGACATACTTATGTAAAAAGCAAGAAAAAGAGACAAGATTTTTTTCCATTTATTTTTCTTCATTCTGATTTCTCCTTTTTACAATATATGTAGATATTAAAAAAAGATACCAGAAAGGTATCTCTATAAATTAAGCTGTAATTGAATTTCTTCTTCTGCCTCTGCTTTAAAATCTTCCATTTGAACAGGGTCAATCTCCGGCAGCGCATCCAGCCCCTGCACATCAAAATTGCGGAGAAATTCCTCCGTAGTACCAAGTAAAATCGGTCTTCCCGGCGCATCCAGACGCCCTACCTCCTGCACCAGTCCATATTCCATAAGCTTTGCTATGGCATGGTCGCATTTTACACCCCTGATTTTTTCTATTTCCAGCTTTGTAACAGGCTGTTTATAAGCAATGATGGAAAGAGTTTCCAGCATAACATCGGAAAGCACAGCCTTTTTCGGCTGCAAAGCCATCTTTACCAGATAATCATAATACTCTTCCTTTGTACACATCTGATACGCATTTTCAAGCTCGATAATTTTAATTCCACGGTCCTCTGCCTGATATTTCAGCATCATATTTCTGACAATTTTTCTTGTGGTCTCTATATCATGTCCGATGGTTTTTGCCAGTGTACTTAATTCTACCGACTCTCCCATGGCAAACAACAGCGCTTCTATTGCGCCTTCTATTTTATTCAGTTCCATTTTTTTCTCTCTCCAAACAGGATTTAATCTCTATCTCTGCAAAAATATGCTCCTGATAAATGGAAATCTTTCCCATTTTCATCAACTCCAGAATTGCCAGAAACGATACGATAATCTGTACTTTACTTGCCTGTCCTTCCAACAAATCACGAAAATTAAATCTGGAATGTGTTCTGGCATATTCTTCGATTTCTTCCATTTTCTCAGGCAGACTTACTTCTTCTTTCTCAATTTTACCGAATTTGCTTCGGATTGGGTCAACCTTATCCTCCTGACGGCGGATGACACTCTGAAAAATTTCATTGAGTTTTTCCAAGGTAAGTCCCTCCAATAACTGACCGGTATCTACCGGCTCACGGTAAGACAGCACTTCTTTTGGGATAGTAGGAAGCTTGTATACCTTTTTTGATGCGGCTGCCATACGGTCTCGAAGCTCATAAGACATATATTTATACATCTTATATTCCAACAGCTGGCGCACCAATTCTTCTCTGGGGTCTTCTTCCTCCCCTTCCTCATTCACTTCTCTTGGCAGAAGCATTCTGCATTTAATGGAAATCAAGGTCGCAGCCATAACCATGAACTCACTCATAATGTTTAAATCTTCTCTCTCCATTGCACGAATGTAGTCCATGTACTGCTCTGTAATCTCTACAATGGGAATATCATAAATATTTACTTTATTTTTCTCAATCAGATGCAGGAGCAAATCCAACGGACCTTCAAACACCTGAAGCTTTACGGGAATTCCCATGTCTTCTACCTCTTTCTGCCTTTCTTTCCTCAGTCATTCTACACTATTTTCACAAAAAAGTCTACTTTTCAGAATTTTTCTTGGGACTGCACTCTACCATAATCAGCTCTCTGGGATTGAAAATACGCAGGGGAATGGTATGCTCTCCCAAACCTCCGCTGACTATCAGATGTCTGTCTCCTTCTTGAAAATGTCCCTTACAATACTTGGGAAAAATCCGAAAATCAGGGCTGATAACACCGCCTAAAAACGGAAGCTGTACCATTCCTCCATGATAATGCCCTGAAAAAGTCACATCACTGCCCCATTCCAGATAGCTGTCTCCATACTTTGGGGTATGCGCCAGAAGTACCTGAAACTGATTTTTGGATGTTTTTCCTAAAAGCACTTCGATTTCCTCACTTTTCAGAAAATCTTTGCCTCCTTTTTTATAATATTGATAAGGAGGCAAAAGACCGGAAATTAAAATTTTCTCTCCTCCCACTTCCAACTCTCTTGTCTCATTTTCCAGAAATACGACACCCAATTCTCGTACTTCCTTTTCAAATTCCAGATAGCCCTCTCCATAAACCTCCGGTTTCCTTTTCATTCTCTGCTCATGATTGCCCAAAGCATAATAAACAGGAGCTATATGCACAGCTTCCTTTAAAAAAGCATAGGGTATCTGAAACGATGCCTTCTCTTTTCCCAGAACCAAATCACCGGCAATCAATATTGCATCCGGCGCCTGCTTCCTTAATTCTCCCAGAAGATTTTCATTCCCCTTCCCCAGCTCTACATTATGCAAATCACTGAGCACTGCCAAACGGATACTTTGTACTTTTAATTTATCTGACTGTATTTTATAAAAAGTTGTTTTAAATGTTTTCAATGTTCCTCACCCGATATTTTCTCTGTAACTCGGCTTATTATAGTATAAACCATAAGCACTTTCAACCTATTTTCTTTAAAAAGCTCTCCCACACCTTCTTTACACAGTCACTGTACTGTGCCTGTTTTGTTCCTTTGGTGCAGAGGATTTTCACACTTCCGATTTCTTTTCCGTCCAGATAATAATTGACAGTTCCTACGGTATCTCCTTTTTTCACCGGAGCTTTTAAGTCCTTTTTCAGCTTTATTTTCTTTTCTATATTTTCAAAAGAAGCGCCCTCTGTATCTAAATAGCGAAATTCTTTTTCGTAAGCACATGGGACTTTTTCCAAAACGCCACCCTCCACCGGAATTTGAGGAAGCTTTTCCTTTTGCTCATCTACATACAGCTTACAGCTTCCAAAGCCTAAATTCAGCATGGCTGCCGCATCTTTAAAGCGAACCTTATAATCCGGCGCAGTCATCACCACACTGATTAAAGTAATTCCCTCTCTCTGTGCTACCGCCGATACACAATATTTTGCCACGCTGGTACTTCCTGTCTTTAAGCCAACACACCCGTCATAGCTTCGAATAAGCTTATTGGTATTGGTAAGACCAAACTCACTGTTGCCTTTTTGCGTTACATGAGTGATATTTTCCATCCACACAGAAGAATATTCCAAAATTTTCGGATAACGGGTAATCAGCTCTCTGGACATAATTGCCACATCATGAGCGCTGGTATAATGATTATCCGACTCTGTAAGGCCACAGCAGTCTTCAAAATTCGTATTCTCCATACCCAGCCCTTTTGCCCTTTCGTTCATTCGCTTTACAAATTCTGTCTCACTTCCTGCAATGTGCTCTGCCATAGCCGCACTGGCATCATTACCGGAAGCAATGACAATACATTTTATCAGCGTTTCGACTGTCTGCTTTTCTCCTTCTTCCAAAAACACCTGCGAACCGCCCATGGATTTGGCATAGGCGCTGGTTACTACCTCGTCTTCCATATGTAGGTTTCCCTTTTCCAGCTCGTCAAAAATTAAAATCAAGGTCATGATTTTTGTAATACTGGCAGGCTTCACTCTGGTATCCATATCCTTTTCATAGATAATCTTCCCCGTGGACGCCTCCATCAGCACCCCATGAGGAGCTGTAATCAACTCCTCATTTTCTGCTTTTACCGTAAGGGGCGTCAGAAACAAAGAACAAAAAAGCAGAATACCTACAACGATTTTTGCTGTTGCTCTGTAAATCATACACAAGCTCCCAAAATTCCTCTTATAGCATTGTAAGCAGGAAAAAAGGAAAATATGACAAAAAGGAACTGCCTAATGCGACAGTTCCTTTTCTTTAAATATATTTCTGTATTTTTTCTTTTACGGCTGAAATGCTATCCTTTTTTTGAAGATACATATTCCAAAGAAAATCAATTCCCAATAAAAACATCAAAATACCTGCCAGCCATTTTCCCGTATGAACAGAATATCTGCTCACAATAAACTCCACTCCTTTATGAAGGAACAGAAACAAACCTACGGTATAAAAGCCCCATGCAATGGTACTTTCCAAACAGAGAATACCTTTATAATTAAAGGGTTTATTGGAATAATCCCACCATACCTCTCCGAAGACCTTTATCATCAGTTTTGCAGTCAGGTATTCAAAAGCTGTGGGAACGAGACATCCGAAAAGATACAATAGATATATATTGTCACAAACAGGTCTTAACAAAAAATATACAATCAATGCGCCAAAGCCGTAAATCGGACAGAAAGGTCCTCTTACAAAGCCTCTGTTTGTCAGTTTCCTGTTACAAATCGACATATAGACAGACTCCACCAGCCAACCCAGCATACTATAAATCAAAAACCACTGAATAATATAATACAGTTCAATTCCGAAAAAATTCCTTGTCCACATAAAAACTCCTCCTCTCCTGTATTTTTACTCTAAAGCATAGGAGCAAACAAGCGCAGAATACTCTGTAAGCCTCTGCGAAATACATTCTGTTCTTTACATGTGTTTAAGCTGACTTCCCTGCTGTTTCGAAAGGTATTCAGCATATCTTCTTTTACCTGCCCCACTGCCTGACACTGATACATCCATGCAGCACATTCAAAATGCAGATACAGACTGCGATAATCCAGATTTATCGTACCGACCACCGCAATTTCATCATCACAGACAAAGCTTTTCGCATGAATAAAGCCCGGCGTATATTCATAAATTCTCACTCCTGCCTCCAAAAGCTGTCGGTAATAAGAGCGGGTTAATAAAAACACCAGCTTTTTGTCCGGTATTCCCGGCGTAATAATCCGTACATCAATTCCCTTTTTCGATGCCAAACAAAGAGCAGTCATCATTTCATTGTCAATAATCAAATACGGCGTTGTAATATAAATATATTTTTTTGCCTGATTGATTACATTCAAATAGACATTTTCCCCTACAACCTCTCCATCCAGAGGAGAGTCTCCGTAAGGCTGTACAAAACCGTCATTTTCAAATTCCTCCGGATGATACACATAAGGTCCGTAAGCAGGCAAATGAGTTTTTGTTCTGGTAATCACAGACCACATCTGCAAAAACATCACCGTTAAATTCCATACACCTTCTCCACAAAGGCGCACACCCGTATCCTTCCAATGACCGAAGCGCATCTGCTGGTTAATATATTCATCTGCCAGATTGATGCCTCCCGTATAACCCGTGTGACCGTCAATCACCAGTATTTTTCGATGATCTCGGTTGTTTAACACAATGTTTAAAATCGGTCTTATGGGATTAAAGGCAGCGCATTTAATTCCTTTCGCCTGAAGCTTCTTATAATAACGATACGGAAGTGTTGTCACACAGCCCATATCATCATAAATCAGCCTTACATCTACACCCTGCTTTACTTTTTCTTCAAGGATTTTCAAAATTTCATCCCACATTTTCCCTTCGTGTATAATAAAATACTCCAGAAAAATAAAATGCTCCGCTTTCTTCAAATCCTCCAGCATATCTATAAACATCTCATCGCCTACCGGATAATACTTGGTAGTAGTGTTTCTATGAACCGGAAATCCGGCAAAATCTCTGATATACGCTGACTGGTTAGAAGCGCTCAGACTTTCCTTAGCCAAAGCCTTTCTCGTTCCTGTACTCTCTTTAAAGTAGTTCTCAATCTCTTTTACTACTTCTTTTGACTCCTGTGTCATTTTCTTTGCAACACGGGATTGTCCGAAAAGAAGATAAATAATTACACCGAAAACAGGAACTGCCAACATCAGGATCGTCCACGCCAGCTTATAGGAGGGATTGATATCTTTATTTACAATCCACAATACCATAAGAAGACTCAGCAGACTAATCAAATTCATAATATGGCCGGAAAATGCTCCCAGCCCCCAAAGCATTGCAAAAATCCAGATTAACTGCAAAAGAACCGCTACTACTGTAACAAAAATCCGATTGGATATTAAATCGATAATCTTTTTCATAAAATTCCTTTTTCCCGTCTGTAATATGGTAAAAAAGCCTCTGGTAATTGTCCAGAGGCTTTTAACTGCACATTAATTATATTTACGTTTTCTAGCTGCTTCAGATTTTTTCTTACGACGAACACTTGGTTTTTCGTAATGCTCTCTTTTACGGATTTCCTGCTGAATACCTGCTTTTGCACAGCTACGCTTGAAACGACGTAAAGCGCTATCTAAAGTCTCGTTTTCTTTTACGATTACATTTGACATAAGCTCACACCTAACCTCCCTCCAGCTGTAAATTGTGCATAATACAACTGTCTGGGTATTTTTATTGCACAACTGATATTATATCAGATTTTTACAGTTCGTCAACTGTTTTAAATCATTTTTCTTAAAAAGTTTCATTATTTTATCTGGTCTGCCAAAATATTTGCTGCGGTTTCCAATGCTTCCGGCACTTTATCCGGGTTTTTGCCCCCTGCCTGTGCCATATTCGGACGTCCACCGCCGCCACCGCCTACGATAGCAGCCATTCCCTTAATCAGGTTTCCTGCGTGTGCCCCTGCTTTCTGCGCCTGCTCTGTTACCATAGCAAGAAGACTTACCTTGCCGCCTGCAACACTTGCAAGAACAACAACGCCTTCGCCCAGCTTTTCTTTTAACTGGTCGCCCAAGTCACGAAGACCGTTCATATCTACATCGGTAAGAGATACTGCCAAAAGCTTCACGCCTTTTACTTCCTGTACCTGATTTAACACATCTCCTACTGCCTCCTGCGCCATTTTGGCTTTTAAAGACTCATTTTCACTGTGAAGTGCTTTCACTTCTGCCTGAAGATGAGCAATCTTTTCTTCGATTTCTGACGGAGAAGTTTTTAACATCGCTGCGATTTCAGCCTGTTTCTTCTCGATTTCTTTATAATAAGCAAACACACCGTCTCCTGTAAGAGCTTCAATACGGCGTACCCCTGCTGCAATACCGCTTTCAGAAATGATTTTAAATGTAGTAATCACACCTGTATTGGAAACATGAGTACCTCCACAAAGCTCTTTGGAGAAATCACCCATGGAAACCACACGAACTTCCTCGCCGTATTTCTCTCCGAATAAAGCCATTGCTCCGGCTTTCTTTGCTTCCTCAATGCTCATAACCTCTGTCACAACAGGAAGTGCAGCCTGAATTTCTTTGTTTACGATTTCTTCCACTTTTGCCAGCTCTTCTGCTGTCATGGACTGGAAATGTGCAAAGTCAAAACGCAGTCTGTCCGGTGTCACAAGAGAACCCTTCTGTTCTACATGAGAGCCTAAAACAGTCTTTAATGCTTTTTGTAAAAGATGAGTTGCACTGTGGTTCTTACAGGAATTCATTCTGTATTTTTCACAAACCTGTAAAGTCACCACATCACCTGTTTTCAGCATACCTTTTGTGAGAACACCTACATGACCTACTTTTCCGCCTCTTAAATTAATGGTATCTTCTACCTTAAATTCTGCATCTCCCAGAGTAATCACACCTTTATCGCCCTGCTGTCCGCCCATAGTAGCGTAAAATGGTGTCTGCTCTACAAAAACAGTACCTCTCTGGTCTTCTGTGAGAGCTTCTGTAATTTCATCCTCTGTTGTGAGAACTGTGATTTTAGAAGTACAGGTTAAAGAGTCATAGCCCACAAATTCTGTTGTAACATTTACATCAATTTCATCATATACCGTTGCATCTGCACCCATATAGTTGGTTGTGCTTCTTGCAATACGGGCTTTTTCTCTCTGCTCATCCATCGCAGCTTTAAAGCCTGCTTCATCAATGGTACAGCCTTTTTCTTCTAAAATTTCCTTTGTCAGGTCAAGAGGAAATCCATAAGTATCATAAAGCTTAAACGCAGCTTCTCCGGAAAGCTCTGTTTTTCCTTCTGCTTTCATGGCAGCTTCCATTTCAGACAGAATATTTAATCCCTGGTCAATGGTTTTGTTAAACTGCTCTTCTTCTTTTGTCAGAACCTGGAAAATAAAATCTTTCTTTTCTTCCAGCTCCGGATATCCGTCTTTAGAGCCTTCAATTACAACAGCGCTTAACTCTGCTAAGAATTTGCCTTCAATACCCAGAAGACGTCCGTGACGTGCCGCACGTCTGATTAAACGGCGAAGCACATAGCCTCTGCCTTCATTGGTAGGCATAATACCATCAGAAATCATAAAAGTTGCAGAACGGATATGGTCTGTAATCAGACGAATAGAAACGTCCTTTGCCGCATCTTTTTTATACTCTGTGTGTGCCAGCTCACATACTTTTGTTCGAAGAGCACATAAAGTATCAACGTCAAAGATGGAGTCAACATCCTGTACAACAGATGCCAGACGCTCTAATCCCATACCGGTATCGATGTTCTTCTGAACTAATTCGGTATAATTTCCCTCTCCGTCACTTTCAAACTGTGTAAATACATTGTTCCAGATTTCCATATATCGGTCACATTCACAGCCCACGGTACAGTCCGGACTGCCGCAGCCGTATTTTTCGCCTCTGTCATAATAAATTTCAGAACATGGTCCGCATGGTCCTGCACCATGCTCCCAGAAGTTATCCGCTTTACCGAAACGGAAGATACGCTCTGCCGGAATTCCCATTTCTTTATTCCAGATTTCAAAAGCTTCCTCATCTTCTTCATAAATAGACGGGTAAAGACGCTGTGGATCCAGTCCTACTACTTCTGTAAGAAATTCCCATGACCACGCAATGGCTTCACGCTTAAAATAATCTCCGAAAGAGAAGTTACCAAGCATTTCAAAGAAAGTACCGTGACGTGCTGTCTTTCCTACATTTTCAATATCACCTGTACGAATACATTTCTGACAGGTTGTCACTCTGCGTCTTGGCGGAATTTCCGCACCTGTAAAATATGGCTTTAAAGGAGCCATTCCTGAGTTAATTAAAAGCAGGCTCTTATCATTTCTAGGAACCAGCGAAAAGCTTTTCATAGCTAAATGTTCTTTACTTTCAAAGAACTCTAAAAACATTTTTCTAAGTTCGTTTACTCCGTATTTTTGCACGTTTTTCCCTCCTGATGGTATATCTGATAAGATAATCATTGTTTTTTATGATAGCACAGTGCGAAAGGTATTTCAAGAAAAAATCACTTTGCTCTTTTTTGAGAAGTCTTTCTCTGTCTGTTTTTTGTATTTGCCGCCTCTTTCTGCCTTAACATCTGCTTTCTTTTCATACAGTCTAAATCTATCTCATAGATGGTATTCCCATCTTCCACTAATCTTGTTTTTCCTTTTTCCATAAGCAGCTCCTTTCTCTTTTATTTTATGCCTGCACGGAATTTTTGACATAGCCTCCCACAGCCCAACATATAATTTAGGGATTTCATTCTAGGAGTAATAATCTATGAATTCCCAATCATTACTGGACGAAATGGTAAATGAAGACTCTGTGCGGATTTTAAAAGCGGCAATTCCTTATCTGCCTTCAAAAGGACAGTCCTTTATCTGCATTTTTGCAAAATTTCTGGAACTGCAAAACACCTTTAAGCTTTTACATTCTTCTGAAAATGCTATGCAGATCTGCGCCAAGCCTCAGGAAAAGACCGATCCCTTGGAAATGCTCTCTGCCTGCAGTAAAGTATGCCACGGACCACTAAAGGAAAAACTGGAAAACATTACCAATACATTTTTAATGATGCAAATGCTGGATTTCGACAATCCACAAAAAGGAGGTACACCCTTTCATGAATAATTTTCATTCACAGTTCAATCAGGAAACAAAAAAAGAGGAGGCTGCACAAAAAGCAACCTCCTCATGGATGGATAATCCCAAGCTCGCGGGAATGGATATGTCAAAGCTTGCCATGCTCAATGCTCTGGCAGAACAGGGCTCTGCGAAAAAAACGCCGCAGGAGCTGCTGCCTTTTCTCATGTCTGCCGCTTCCACAAATAAATCAAAAGGTGTCCGTTTCTCCCCGCAGGAAATGGAAGCAATCATTCAGGTATTAAAAGCCGGCAAATCGCCGGAAGAAGCCGCCCGCATGGACAAAATCCTACAAATGTTCAAAATGCTGGGATAAATAATTCCAAAGCTGACGAACGGCACAGGTAACTGCTTTTTCTCTTACCTCACTCCGACTGCCCTCCAGATGATATTCCTTCACCTGTATCTCTTTGGCAGAGCCACAGCCGATAAAGACAGTTCCAACCGGTGCTTCCCAGCCACCGGAAGGACCTGCAAATCCGGTAGCCGATACCGCTATATCTGCTTTTGCCTCCAAAAGTCCTCCATGAACCATTTCTTTGGCACATTCCTTGCTGACTGCACCGTATTTTTCAAACACTTCCTCCCGTACCTTCACGGCACGCATTTTCGCTTCATTGGAATAAGTCACAAAGCCCTGCTCAAACACCTCCGAAGCTCCCGGCACGTCTACAATCCGTGCTGCAATGGCTCCTGCCGTACAGGACTCTATGGTTGTCAGTTTTAACTGATGCTTTTTCAAAAGCTCTACAACCTTTTCTTCCGGTTTCATTCTGTCACCCTCTTTTTAATCCTGCATACTTAATACATTTTTATTCTTCAGAATATAATCCACCAGTGAAATAACAGTTAGCGCTACGGCAATTACTACAAATACCGTAATTGCTCCCTGAAATACAGTATTCTGAATATTCATAATCATTAAAATAATCATAATCATCTGAGAAACTGTTTTAAATTTACCCCAGTAGCTTGCTGCAATAACAATTCCGTTATCTGCTGCAATAAGACGGAAACCACTGATAATAAATTCTCTGGCAATAATGATAATGGTAATCCATGCAGGGAGCTGTCCTGTGGAAGTAAAGCAAATCAAAGCAGAACAAACAAGCAATTTATCAGCCAATGGATCCATAAACTTTCCAAAATTCGTTACAAGGTGATATTTTCTCGCCAGATATCCATCCAATAAATCTGTAAGGCTGGCAACCACAAAAAGGGTAAGAGCAATCCATTTGTCTGCACTGCCTGTAATATCATACATTAAAAATGCAACAAAAAAGGGGATCATAATAATTCTTGCAATAGTCAATTTATTCGGTGTATTCATTTTCCAACTCTCCTATCAAATCATATTCCAGCGCTCCTGTTACATGAACTCTGGCAAAGTCTCCTGACATCAGCTCTGTGTCTGTGTTGATAAAAATATATCCGTCTACGTTTGGAGCATCTCCATAGGTTCTGCCCACATAAGCATTTTCATCTGCAACCTTTCCTTCAATCATTACCTCTACACAGGTACCGATTTTATCATTTCCTTTATCAATAGAAATCTCCTGCTGCAGCTCCATAAGCTCTGCCTGTCTGTCCTGTTTTACTTCTTCTGCAATCTGATTTGGCATATTGGCAGCCGGCGTATCTTCTTCTGCCGAATAAGTAAAGACGCCTAATCGGTCGAACTCCATAGTGTCAATAAACTCCATCAGTTCCTCATGGTCTTCCTCTGTTTCACCGGGAAATCCTGTAATTAACGTAGTTCGCAGTATAATATCAGGAATTTCTTTTCTCAAAAGCGCAACAATGTCAATCAGCTCCTGCTTGGTGGTTCTTCTGCCCATTTTCTTTAAAATTTTATCGCTGCAATGCTGAATAGGCAAATCCAGATAATGACAGATTTTCTTTTCTTCTTTCATGGTCTGAATAAGCTCCGGATAAATCTCCTCCGGATAGCAGTATAAAATTCGTATCCATTGAATACCCGGAATTTTACAAAGCTCTTTTAAAAGCTTGTGAAGACATTTTTCCCCGTAAATATCTTTTCCGTATACGGTAGTCTCCTGTGCTACTAAAATCAGTTCCCGAACTCCCTGCTCTGCCAAATATTCCGCCTGAGAAATCAGTTGTTCCATAGGAATACTGCGATAGTTTCCACGAAGCTTCGGAATAATACAGTATGTACATCTCTTATCGCAGCCCTCTGCAATTTTCAGATATCCATAATAGCCTCCCGTTGTCAAAACTCGTTTCTTACTAATTTCTGTTAGGGCGTTAATATCTTTAAATTCCAGATACCGCTCTCCTTCAAAAACCTTATCCAGCGCCTTAATAATATCTCCGAAGCTGGTAGTTCCAAGAACTGCGTCTACCTCAGGAATTTCTTCAATAATTTCTTCCTTATATCTCTGTGCAAGACAGCCTGTTACCAGCAATACTTTTAACACACCCTCTGTTTTGTAACGTGCCATTTCCAGAATACTGTTGATACTTTCTTCCTTTGCATCATGAATAAAGGCACAGGTATTCACCACAATGATTTCTGCTTCTGTTTCATCATTGGTAAGTGTATAACCATTCTCCACCAGCATACCCAGCATTTCCTCGGAGTCTGCCAGATTTTTGTCACATCCCAGAGAAATAAACAATACTTTTCTCATGTATCCTCCTTAACTGCAACACGAGGCTGTTGCATTAAGTGCAATTTCCGTTTAATGCGACAGCCTCATTTTTTATTAGATTTCGTTTTCTTCTGTTGTTTCTTCTTCCACTTCTGCTTCTTCCGGCAAAATGTGAACCTTTCCCTTGTAGATTTCTTCTACTGCTGTGGAAAGCGGTTTTTTACCTGAGCTTGGAACCATAGCCTCTTTTCCTGCAATTAACTGTCTCGCTCTTTTACTTGTAGCAAGCACAACAGAATAGCGGCTGGTTACTAATGGTTCGTCATCAATTTCGGCTCCTTCGTTAATAACCTCCATAAGTTCTGTGTAAGATGGATGTATCATAATTATTCTCCTTTCTTGAATACAGCAATTTCTTCTGTGATTTCTTTTATAAATTCCTGACGATTTTTGACTGCATCATGCTGACTCTGGATAATACTGTGCATATTATCAACACACTCCTCAATCACATCGTTAATCAATATATAATCATACTCAGACATTCCCTTTGCTTCTTCTGAGGCTCTGCTGAGTCTTGATTCGATAACGTCCATGCTTTCTGTTCCCCGATTAACCAGACGATGTTTTAATTCTTCTGCATTTGGCGGAGTTACAAAAAGCAGCAGGGTATTCGGCATTTTTTTCTTGACCTTTAATGCTCCCTGTATTTCGATTTCCAAAATTACGTCTTTCCCCATGTTTAACTGTTTTTCAACGTAAGCCTTAGGTGTTCCGTAATAATTATCAACATACTGTGCATATTCAATCAGCGCATCTTCTAAAATCAGTTCCTCAAATTCTTTCTTTGTATGGAAAAAATATTCCCTGCCATGTTCTTCTCCCGGTCTTGGATCTCTCGTTGTAGCAGAAACAGATAATGCATAATTATCATATTTTTCCATCAGACGTTTCATCAATGTTCCCTTTCCGGCGCCTGAAAAGCCGGATACTACTACTAAAATTCCTCTATCAGCCATCGTATTCCCCTTTTGCTTCATTCTCTGAAAAAATTCCAAATCTCTTTGCTATTGTTTCTGGTTGCAAAGCAGACAACACCAGCATATCTCCGTCTGTAATAAGAACAGCCTTTGTCTTTCTTCCCTGTGTTGCATCGATTGCCCTTCCGGACTCCTTCGCCGCCTGCACCAGACGCTTAATCGGCGCTGCATCGGGACTTACCACCGCAACCACCTTATCCATGTTTACCACATTTCCAAATCCTATGTTCAACAGCTTTGCCATAGCACATCCTGCCTTTATTCAATATTTTGAATTTGTTCACGAATTTTCTCAATTTCTGTTTTCAAATCAATGGCAAGATTGGATGTTTCCAAATCGTTTGCCTTGGATAAAATTGTATTCGCTTCTCTGTTCATCTCCTGTGCAATAAAGTCCAGCTTTCTTCCAATTCCTTCCTTTTCGTCAAGCACAGACATGGTATGCTTAATATGACTTTTCAGACGAACGGTTTCTTCATCAGTACAAATCTTATCTGCATACAGAATAACTTCTGCTGCAATACGGCTTTCTTCAATCTGTGTATCCGCTAAAAGCTCTTTTACCTTCGTTTCCAGCTTTTCTCTGTATTCCTGTATAATAACAGGAGAACGTTTTTCAACCAGCTCTACCTTTTCTTCCATATTTTTAAGCTTTTCAAGAATATCTCGCTTTAGCTCTGTTCCTTCTTTTGTTCTGGCTTCTACGAACTGAACGGCTGCTCTTCTGATTACCCCTTCCAGTGCGCTCCACATTTCATCTTCATCCTCTGTCTGTTCTTCCATAGTCAGAACTTCCGGATAACGGGAAAGCAGCGCTGCGTTTATCTCCCCTTCCAGATGAAAATCCCTGCTCATCTCCTGAAGATATCCCAGATACTGCTGTGCAAGCTCACGGTTGTACTTTACGGATACCCTGCTTTGTGTGTAATCCTCACAGGTGATAAATACATCAACCTTTCCTCTCTGGATATACTCTTTTAACAAAGAGCGAATAGAAGCTTCAAAAACGCTGAATTTCTTTGGCATTCTCATATTGATATCCAGATAACGGTGATTGACGGATTTCATCTCCACCGTAATCTTCTTTTCTTCGTCTATTAGCTCGGCTCTGCCAAAGCCAGTCATGCTTTTAATCATTTTTGAACTCTTTCTTATGTTTTTGATTTGCCGTAAGGCATAAACATACATGGTCATTATAAGCCAATAACGACTTCCCCGTCAAATATTTTTTTGCCTCTGAAGAAATTTTATGCTAAAATGAAATATACTTGACGAGTTTTTCTTTAAAGGAGATAGAAATTATGGCATTTGACGGAATTACTATTGCGAATATTGTAAAAGAATTAAACGAAACCATTGTAGGAGGGAAAATCAATAAAATTGCCCAGCCGGAAGCAGATGAGCTGTTATTAACCATAAAGAACAACAAAACACAATACCGCCTTCTGATTTCTGCCAGCGCCTCTCTCCCTCTGATTTATTTTACAGATAAAAACAAAGTCAGTCCTTTGACTGCGCCGAACTTCTGTATGCTTTTAAGAAAGCATATCGGAAGTGGAAAAATCACTGCTGTAACACAGCCGGATATGGAACGTGTCATTGAAATGCAGATTGAACACTTAAACGAATTGGGAGATTTATGCTTCAAAACTCTTGTCATTGAAATCATGGGGAAACACAGCAACATTATTTTTCTCAATGAAAACAGAATGATTTTAGACAGTATTAAACATATTTCCTGTAACGTCAGCTCTGTACGTGAGGTTCTTCCGGGCAGAGATTATTTCCTCCCTCAGACACAGGAAAAACAAAATCCTCTGACTGTTACACAGGAATTTTTCTTTGAAACTATCTGTACAAAACCTGTTTCCATTGCCAAGGGGCTGTATACCTCCTTAACCGGCATCAGCCCATGTATTGCAGAAGAAATCTGCTATCGTGCCTCTTTAGACGGCGGAGACGCCATGCAGTCCCTTTCAGAGCCTGCCAAAGAGCACCTGTTTCACACCTTCTCCAGAGTGATGGAAGACGTACAGGAAGGACATTTTCTTCCTAACATTGTCTATAATGAAGAGGACGAGCCCTTAGAATATGCTTCCATTCCTCTCACCAAATACGGCGCTGCTCCTGTCAGAGAATTTTCTTCCATTTCTGAAGTCTTAGAAGCTTATTACGCACAGAAAGACAAGGTTACCCGCATCCGCCAAAAATCTTCTGATTTACGCCGCATCGTGCAGACTGCTCTTGAGCGAAACAGAAAAAAACTGGATTTACAGGAAAAACAGATGCGTGACACTCAGAAAATGGATAAGTACAAGGTTTACGGAGAGTTGATTAACACTTACGGCTACAATTTAGAACCCGGCTGTAAATCCTTTTCAGCCTTAAACTACTATACCAATGAGGAAATCACCATTCCCTTAGACAGCACCATGACGCCGCAGGAAAATGCAAAGAAATACTTTGACAAATACAATAAATTAAAGCGAACTGCTCAGGCCTTGGAGGAACAAATCGAAGATACCAGAAACGAAATCCTTCACTTAGAGTCTGTCAGCACTGCCCTTGACATCGCTCTCGGAGAAAGTGATTTATCACAGATTAAGGAAGAGCTGACAGAGTGCGGCTATCTGAAAAAGCACTATTCCAAAAAGAAAAAAGCACTGGGAAAATCAAAGCCACTCCACTACATTTCCAGTGACGGCTATCACATTTATGTAGGGAAAAACAACTACCAGAATGAGGAACTGACCTTTAAATTTGCCACAGGAAATGACTGGTGGTTTCATGCAAAAAAAATGGCAGGTTCTCACGTCATTGTAAAAAGCAACAACGAGGAACTGCCTGACTCTACCTTTGAAGAAGCAGGAAGGCTGGCAGCTTACTACTCCAGCGGACGTACCGCTCCTAAGGTGGAAATTGACTATATTCAGAAAAAACATGTAAAAAAACCAAATGGCTCCAAACCCGGTTTTGTGGTATATTACACCAACTATTCTCTTATGATAGAACCGGATATTTCAGGGCTTACTTTGGTAGAAGATTAAATACAATATAGAAAAGCTGTTGCAGGAAAAGCAGCCGAAACATTCTCGGTGCAATCTCCATGCCACAGCTTTTCTATTATTTTTCATATACCTCATAGGCAACATATTCTCTTAAAAAATGATAACCCAACTTCTCTGCCAATGCTCTGGAGGCTAAATTATGGGCATCCCATCCGGGATAAATCTCCTGCTCTAAACAAGCTAAAATAAGCGCTGCACTGCATCCATAAGCCAGTCCCATTCTTCGATATTTGCTTTTTGTATCCACTTCGATTTCAATTCCCTTATCGTATCTTGCATAAGTAGACGCCCCTGCCAGAATTTCTCCGTTCTTTACTGCAACGACTCCTATTCCCAGCTTTTTAAAGCTCTCAAAATCTGAAAATTGCCCTGTTAAATCGTAACTCCATTCCTCTTTTCTACATTCGTAAAAAAGCTTTTCATCAAGAAAAGAAAGCTGTATTTCTTTTTCTAAAACAGTTTCTACTGCCCGTTTTAACTGCTCTTTTTGGAAAATATCACGTTCTTTTTTCATGGCATATCGAGTGATTTTCCTTATCTTACCCTCATAACATTTTTCTAAAATTTCTTCCCATTCTTTACTGCAAGGAACAAAAATCCGATAATCTTTTTTTGCACTTGGAGGCCCAAAAAGTGCAAAATCTTCGGAAGGCTCTCCGTCAAAATAAGTAAAATCGCCCAACACTGCCATTGCCGAATGAGGATTTTCACTGTTGTCATAATAGATATTCCCCATTGTCCCCTGTTTACAGCACCACACAAGAGCATCCTGACTGTTCTTAAAAAACTCTTTCATTTTCTCCTCCAATGTTCCCTTCTGTCTTTCTGCAAATTGCAAGTCCTACTAAAAGAAGAACAGGAAATACAATACTTGCCAATATTCCCAATTTCAGATTATCTCCTGCTAAATCTGACACAAACCCTACTAAAGTAGGCCCTGCAGAGCATCCAAAATCTCCTCCTAATGCCAGCAAGGCAAATAAGGCTGTTCCTGCTTTTGGCAAAGCTGCCGCAGCCTTGCTAAAGGTTCCCGGCCACATAATACCCACGGAAAAGCCACTGACTGCACAGGCAAATAAGCTTAAAATCGGATTGGGAAAAAGAGAAATTCCTAAATAAGAAATTACGCAAAATATACAGCTTCCTTTCATAAAATAATCCAAGCGGATTTTTTCGCCGTATTTTCCATAAAACATTCTGGACAATCCCATACAAAGGGCAAATGCCATAGGTCCTGCTAAATCTCCTGCTGCCTTAGAAATTCCCAGTCCTTTTTCCGCAAAGGTGGAAACCCACTGACTTACTGCCTGTTCACTGGCTCCTGCACACACCATCATAACCAACAAAATCCAAAACAATTTCATACGAAACAATTCTTTAATACTAAGTCCTTCTTCTCCTTCTTCCAGCAAAGATACCATGGGAACTTTCGTAAATACAAGCGCATTTACAACAGGAACAACTGCCCATAAAAGCGCCATAATTTTCCAATTCCCAATACCTGCTACGGAGAAGAAAATGGTTGAAATCAAAACAACACCGACCTGTCCCCAACAGTAAAAAGAATGAAGCATACTCATTGCTTTCTCCTTATTATCGGAAGGGCACGCTTCTACCACCGGACTTACCAGCACTTCTAATAAGCCTCCGCCGACTGCATAAATCATAACAGAAATCAAAATTCCCGCAAAAGCAGAAGGCAGTATCTCAGGTAAAAATGTCAGCGAAATCAAACCACAGGCAGATAAAATGTGAGCTAAAATCATACAGAAACGATAACCCCATTTATCTACAAACCCAATCGCCGCCATATCCACCAAAAGCTGCACACCAAAATTAAAGGTAATCAACATGGTTATCTGGGAAAGGGGCAAATGATACTGTCTTTGAAAAGTTAAAAATAACAGCGGTACAAAATTAACGATAATCGCCTGCACAATATAACCCACAAAACAGGCTATCATAGTTTTATTATATTGATTTTTCATATTCCCGTTTCCATTCCATGCAGTATTCTTTTTTTCCTGTGTTTTCATCGATGCCTTCCCTCTCAAGTCTGAAATTCTCTCTTTTATAAAAGCAGATTGCTCTGCTGTTTTTCTCATATACATGTAAATACAAATGGCTCTTTAAGGTCTTTACAAAATCCAGTAATTCTTTCCCAATCCCTTTTGAACGAGCATCACTCTTTACAAAAATCCCTTCTATGTAATCCTCATTTATTCCAATAAATCCTGCGATTTCTTTTCTTTCTTCGTCTTTATATACGTAGACTTCTGCCTTTGGCAGCATTTCTTTTACAAACGGAAAATTTTCTTTCCAGTAGGCAGCCGGAACAAAATTATGTGCCTGAAGATTTGCCAAAAGCCAAATTTCACTAATCTCATTCATATCTTTCTCTGATAATTTTCTAATCATAAGTCCTCCTTTTCTCAGCAGTAAAGATATATCATAAAATTTTATCTTTTTCAACCAAAGTTGTATAATTTTTATTATTCCAGTAAATGTTTTATTAAAACCTCTCGATTGTTTATAAACATTTCCGTTATAGCATAACTCTCTGTATCTTCATAAGAAATTTTTTCAATCGTATTTCCATCAAAAGATAAAATTTCAGCCTCCGGCAATCCCAATAAAATAGGAGAATGTGAGGCGATCAAAAATTGAGAACCCTCCTTTGCTTTCTGTGCTATCTGCATAAATAAAGTTAGCTGACGCTGGGGTGACAACGCCGCTTCCGGTTCATCTAAAATATAAATCCCCTGCTTTTGAAACGTCTGAAAGAAACTTAAAAAGCTTTCGCCATGGGACTGGCAATGCAAACTTCTCCCTCCATAAGAAGGTCCATTAGGATTAAACGCATCATATTCTTCCGCCTTTGTCGCTACATTAAAGAAGCTTTCTGCACGAAAAAAATAACCGCTTTCCGGTTTTTTAAAGCCTTTGGAAATGTAAATTGCCTCACTTAATTCTGATACATCATGGTAAGTTTCAAATGAGTAATTCTTTGTTCCACCCTCCGGATTAAATCCATAAGCCACTGCGATTGCCTCTAACAAAGTCGATTTACCACTTCCGTTTTCTCCTGCAAAAAACGTAATATTACTGTTAAATTCCAAATGTTTTAAGTTCCTCAAAACAGAAATATTTCTTAAATAAGAATGTTCCGGAATTTTATTCCAGTCTATTTCTATAGTTTGTATAAATTTATTTGGTTTCATAATGGATACCTACATACTAAAATAATTCTATGCTTGTTTATTTATCTTTTTTCAGCAAATTAATAACACACAGTATCGTCATACATGGTGCAAACATACAGAAAAATCTAAGAACTATTTCGTACTTTGTATCATTTGGTAAAAAAATCAATCCGATTATTGATGAAATACAAACTGCAATAATTGTAATAATTCCAAATAAAATTTTTCCTTTTCTACCCATAGCTTTTCCTCCTTATATTCGTGTTAAGATATGATTGATTTATCCGTGATAGACAATCATACAAGAACTCCTTTTTCTCTTACAAACTCTGTAATATCTTCTACTAAATACTCTTTCCCCTGTGTATGAAGCACATCATAACATCTAATAATATAATTATCCAAAATTCCTGTTGTATTTAATATTTTATATACAGAAGCCGGAGACATTTGCCATTTTTCTGCAAGAGCATACAAAATAAATATTGAAAATGTCAATTCTTTTTTCTCGCACATAACAATCCTCCTCCCTGTTTTCCTCTCTTCCTTATACTCATGATAGCAATCCCTCTTTCCTGATTGGTAAATGATGACTCGTGCAAAACAGAAAGATTTTTTATTTCCCCCATTATGAACAATATATTCTACAATCTCACGGACAAATTCACCAAGAGGTTTTGTTCCAGTTCATATTCATAATCTTGCTTTTTCTCAACTAAGTAAACCAATTTGAAAAAGACATCTGTTTTATATATTTTCTAATTCACTACCGTAGTACGCTTCAATCCCTTTCTGCATTTTTACAAATGCAGGAATATAGTCTTTTAAAATAATTCCGACTAATCTTTTTGCTGCCAATTCATCATAAATATGTGTTAAATCATTTCTATTTTTTAACATTCCAAGCCAAATATCCTCGTCAATAAAATCAAAAATCGTATATGCTGTTTTTAAAATCATTTTCGGAGAACCCGTTGCAGATATGGCTTGTCCTTCATAACTTAACAATTCCTTTAACACTTTCCATCCTAATTCAAATTGTACAAAAAATTTGTCAATAATCCCCCCTACAATAAATTCGTTAGATAAATCTTCATTTTCTGCTGTAATAAGCACTTTCAGATTTGATTTAAAATGCTCAAACTTCTTCATATACTATTCTCCCTTCTTTTTTAATGGCTTTTCTTAATTCTCCCTGTATTTCTTCATCCAGATTAATAATATCAAACTTCAAAAGGGTGCTCGTTTCCTCATTCACATCCAGCATGAAACGAATAAAATCACCGCCTTGCACTGCCAAGTCTATGTCACTTTTTTCTTTAAAGTTTCCTCGTGCTCTTGAACCAAACAAAATCACTTTTTGTACATTATATTTTCTGGCAATGTCACATATTTCCTCTATTACTATTGGTTTAATTCCTGTTTCCCTCATATTTCCTGTCCTTTTATCCAAAATATTTCTGCATCAGGCTATTAGATAACAACTGGGGTTTATCTAATGCCTTTTGAGATACAATAACCTTCAATTCACTTAATGCTACTATACTTCAATTTGGTCGTCAATTTTTTTAATTTAGTCATTTTAATTCATTTTGACATAATTAAATTTAACACTTGCACATTCACTGCACAAACTATACTCTGACATACTTTCCGAAAACATTCTTTTATAAAATACTACTTCTTCTTTGCCACATAAACAACACTTTTCTAACATATTTTAAATCCCCCTGAAAAATATATTTTTTGCATTTTTGATTAAAGACATTATATCAAAAGCTATATTTTATTACAATGATTAAGCACTACACCTTCCATTCTCCATAATATTTAGAAATAGCTTCTCCAATATATTTTGTAATCCCTTTCCCATACTGCCTGTCTGTTCCTTCTTCTAACCGAGAATGATTTAGATAATCTTTTGCGACTTTTAATAATAAGGTCTTTGCATTGTCCATCTTAAAAAAATTTTTATAGTTTTCTCCCAATTCCTTGACAACTTCCATTGCCATAACATCATCTGTGTTTTTCATTGCACATGCAAATTTCTTATATGTTTTATCTATTGCCTCCTTATTTTTAATAAGTTCTCCCCTGTCTCCTGTTGCTTTCAAACTTGTTTCCACTACCTTTTCTTTGCTTCCGTATATCGCAATTAAGTTCTCAAAAGCCTTTTCATCTTTAAAACTTTCTAAAGCATCTTCTAGGAATGTTTCCATATTTCCATACTTCTCAGAAATTATCTTTTTGTCCTTTTCACTCATAATCTCTAAAGAATAATAAATCATTTTTTGAATATCATCGTAACTAAAACCTTCAAAACTCATACGTTCTTCATTTTCCAGCACATCGGAAATCAGTTCAATTATACTATTCAAATGATTGCGTTTCATTTCTAATATCTTTTTCTGTGTTTCAAGGATTTTCCGATTGTTTTTTTCACGTTGTTCCATAATCATTTTTATTTCTGACAGAGGGATTTCAAACTCTCGATAAAACATAATCTCACGTAGCTGTTTCAATAAATTTTCATCATATAAACGATACCCTGCTGCTGTCACCTTTGTTGGTTTTAATAACCCGATTTCGTCATAATAGCGTAAGGTTCTAATGCTAATCCCTGTCAATTCTGATACCTCTTTAACTGTCTTCATATTCTCTTTTTTTCTTTATCATAAACCCTTACGCAAGTGGAGAGTCAAGATAAAAAATTTTCAACCCATAGAAAAAGAGGGTTTGAAAAATTTCTAACTTCTCAAATCCTCTACTATCTCCTATGTCCTTACTATATCAACAAACTAAAAGTTTTATGCCCATCTATATACAATAAAACTATAAGTTACTAAAATATCTCATATAAGCTAAGGCATATATTTTGTAACTACTAATGCAAAACTTTCCATCCACTCCGCAGATGTTTTTAATGCAGTGTCATAAATCGTATTTTGAAAAAGATTATTGTAAGCATTAGGATAATATTCTTTCATCAGCATATAACATAATCCTAAAAACACAATTCCATATATAATTTTCAAAATAACATTTATTCCAATTGCTATAATTCCCGGAATATTTCTTTCTTCCATCATAGCCACAATTTCATTGATTTTAAATGGTATTCCATATCCCCCACCAATACCTGCCAAAATCATAATAAGTAATTCTAAAACTCCAAAAATAAAAATAAACACCATTCCTACAGAATTGTTTTCAAAACCTTCTACCATAGCATTTACTTCTGTAAATATTATTACAACAGCTCCTAATTGTATAATATAATCTAAAACTATGTTTATACCAATACATATTACTTTTTTAAAGGTACTTTGTATTTTTTCAAGGCTCGTCACCGTTACTGAAACTGATAAGAATGCCATTAATATAATCAATAATTTTTGATGCTCATTTAAAATATTCACTAAAACTTCTGTAATATTCGCACCGGTTGATAATCCCAAAAGTATCAACGCTAGAAGCAACGTACCACTTATAGGAAATGTAATAAAAAACCACATATCATGCACTCCTTTGCAGTAAATAATATTTTTACAACTGAATTTCCAATTTTTCTTTTAGTTCTTCTGGGTGCTGACAAAAAATGTGGTATTGTTTTTCGTTTTTTGTACTGACGTCTATTCTAGAGAGTCGAATATCGCTTTTCACATCAATAATATCATCATAGCGTATTTGAATTTTTTTCATATTTTTGCTTGGAATTAGCCCACAAGTCATCTTAACAAATGTCATCATAGAACAATCTGTAAACTCCATATATTCTCCATATAAATCTACTTCTGTTTTACACATAGCTGATATATACATTATGAAACTTATACAAACCACAGCAATAATAAATACTGGTATTAAATATTCCTCATCTACTAACTCATAAAAAATCATTCCCAATTCAAATATTCCTAAAGCCAACAGTAAATATGGCATTATACACAATCGTATACGAGCTTTTTTATTCATTCCCTTACTTTGATATATTATTTTCTTTTCCATATTTCTTCTCCTTTTCCTCCAACAATTCCATTTTGACATCTAGTAAATGTCATTTCATCTCTTATATTATCATAAAATTAAGAAATTGACAATCACTAAATGTCACTTTTAATGGAGGAGTCTTATGTATAAAAATAAATCTTCTAACGGAAATAATAATTTATGTGGTAAAAAAATAGCTATACTCAGAAAACAATTATCCCCTAAAGTTTCTCAACGTGCTTTTGCTGATAAACTTCAATTAAAGGGGATTGATTTAGATAAAAATGCTATACAAAGAATAGAATGTGGTAAACGATTTGTCACCGATATAGAATTAAAAGCCTTTGCTCAAATTTTAAACACTACCGCCGACGCATTATTAGAAACCGAATAATTTAAAGCCCATTTTTTTAATATATTTTCTCAAATAAGATAAGAGGTAAAACTCTGCATGTAATCATACAAGGTTCTACCTCTTATTTGATTGATATTAACGAAAAAAATACTTTTTAAAACATTTTTCTTCCTTTAAAATAAATTCATTCAAAAACTATATGCTTCAGACTGAATTTCTAACCAAACGTTTTTGATAAATAATCTTCTATATCAGCTCTTGAGCGGAAGACATAAATGCTCTTTTCGCCTTTGTATCTATCAAGCAATTCATATACGATTGGCAATTCATTTTTAGGAAAATCCATAATCCATTGTTTAAATTCTTCATCAAACTCAGTCTCTATCCATGGCATATCTACACGTTGTTTGCCTATGCGTGATTTTGCTCCGGCCAGACATTCCTCTACCGGAAAATCTAATAAAAATATGGCTTCACACCATTGAATACGCATTTCAAGTGTTCTTCCATAATTTCCATCTATAATCCATTTCTCTTTTAAAACAATTTCTTTTAATTTCTCATCAAATATATTTCTGTCAACAGTTGTCCTGTCAGGCTTGTGCCATAGCATATCAAGATAATACAAAGGCAAGTGCATTTTATCACTCAGCTTTCTCGCAAATGTACTTTTTCCTGCACCCGGACAACCAATTATGATTGCTTTTTGAAACATAAAAAGGTCACCTCCAAAATGAACTATCTGTTTGATGAATTGTAATTTACCTTTTTCCTAATAGTAATGCTATTAAATTCCCCAGTAATGCCACAACTGTATATACTGCTACATAAATCCATGCACTTGAGTTATAAAATATAAATATAGATGGGACAAATATCAGCGCTACAATCAAAACATACCCAAAATCAAAACCATTCTTAAGCCCATAAAAAATAGACGTTACGAAACATATCATAGGAATAATTATCAGCATAACAATCATTGCGCTCCCAGTGTCCTTTATCAGCCACGGAATAGCATAAAAATCTATAATCAATAAAATATAAAAAATAATGCTCTTTTTTAATTTTTCCATAATTGTCTCCTCACATAGCTGGAACTAACCATAAGTAACAAATAATATATAGGCTGCTAAAAAATACGCAATTAAACCATATATAAAGGTAATATAGAAGCGATAATCTTTTTTAATATTATTTTTATACTCAATGCCTTCAATTAATAATACCGTTCCCAACAACATAAGAACAATTGCATCTGTAAAATTAGTAACACCCTCTTTAAATAATCCCACCACTAGGAAAACAGCCATAAATGACCATAGTAACATTTTTAAACATTTCATAACTTCTCCTTTTTTCTCTTTGAACAAGAAACATTCCTCCGCTTTCAGGTCGGGCAATTCCAATATATCCTCATAATATCATATTTCGTAACTATTTACACCATTGGCGCAAAAATAACGCAGACAATATTTCTACCATCTGCGTCATTTTTCTAATATCTTTTTTATTTTTGTGGGCACAGTAAAAAAAACTTCCACCAAAGTCTTCTATATATTTTTTCTCTTACTATATTCATAATTTTTCTGTCCCTTATATCGTAATCACCATATAGATTAAACTTTATCCAAGTCCAAATAAGCTGCCAATAATTAAGGGTTGAATTGTGACCATAATGAGAACTACATACATTATAAAAAATAGGATTTCTTTTCCATCATGAATTTTATTAGCTTGAAATTTCTCACAAAATTCTTTCCCCACCATTCTTAAAACTAGTTTATAAATGAAATAGCCAAAACAAGCTCCACCTGTATTTGTTATCAAATCATTTATATCTGTTATCCCCATACCAAACATTTGAATAATTTCAATAGACATGGAAAAAAGAAAGCTTGTTATTGCAATCCTACCTATACCGTTATATTTTTTATAAAGTAAGGGCATAAAAAATCCCAATGGAAGAAATAAAACAACATTTAATATAGTATCAACTGGACCTTTTACCATATCTATAAAAGGAATAAAAACTATTCTCGGAGAAAATTCTTCAAATGAGTTAATCCCCGTCATTGTCAATACTCCGATGAGATAATAGCAAAAAACAAATGCAGTTACAATATGAGGTATTGTTTGCTTTTTTTTTAATTTTTTCAAATATATAAAATATAATAAAAGTCCCGGAATTGTAAAAACATATCCACTTATAGAGCGAATTAAAATTTCTGTAATTGGCATATTTATTTCTCCTCTCGTACCTAAAAACTGTCATTTATTATATACCATTACATATAAAAAACATAAACAATAAATATTAAAGTTTTTCTTAATTTTTTTTAAGCTCTCTAAGCTAAAAATAATCTAGATATTATAATTGTTTATTTCCTAAAACAAATGTTTTATCGAAATGAATTTCTAATTTCTTCAATCCTATTTTCAATCAGATACTGGGACATATCACGTTCTTTTATATACCCTCTTGTTTGAACTATTTCATTCTTTTCATTGAAGCCGAAGCCAAACATCTTATCTTTTCTTTCAGTATTTGTTTTCAATCGAACTTCGTCCATAAATTGCTTCATTTCTTTATTTTTAAATGCCATCATAATCGTATCCCATTCAAATGCTTTAATTGAAGCATTTACATCTGTGGGACAATTTGCATATATACCAACTAAAATGAACCAATCTGCATTATCCTTCGGTTCAAATCTATTATACCATAATGTACTTTGATATTTTGAACTTACATTATAATAGGCTCTCGACATCTTGACCTGTATTGTATTTATCAAATTCACACCATTAGAAAATTTATATAATAACAAGTCAATTCCTTTTTCCTGTGCTGAAGAAGGAATAAATACCGAAGCTTCTTTTATATTTTTTGACAAATAATCTGCCACAGCAAATTCCCCGTACTGTAATGTAAAAACAGGTTGCATATATATTTCACTTCCTTTTATTTGTTATTTTTCACACACCACGTTGCAGACTATACTTAAAATATTCCGTACCCTCCATAAATTCTTTCAATTATTCTTCTCTATCGCAAGAATTTTCCTCATTGCTCTAGACATTTTTTATCGCTATTTTTTCTAGTACATGATATATTTCTAACAATTTTCTTCTTTTCATGTGTATATGTATTCCGAAACATGCAACAAGTACAACTGAAATTATAATAGCAATTACAACCCAGTTTTCCGCCTCAACTGTCATTTTCACATCTATTAACTGTAATAATCCTGCTATTGAAAGTAACAACGTCGCAATACTAATATTAGTCTCTAGTAAATTACTATCCAAATAGGATTGACATGCTATTTTATACTCTTCCAAAATCTCTTTTTCATTATTATATTTCCTTGTTGCTAAAACAAGTTTATGTTCCAAACATCTATAAAATGAACTACTCTGATTATATTTATAGCATTTCTCCGCCTGTTTATAAATGTCCATTAACTCTGCAATTCTTTTACTTTGTATCATAATGTATCTCCTCAATCCTTTTTTTTAAATAACGCAGACAATATCTCTACTATCTGCGTCATTCCTTTCATGTCTTCTTGAAATATTTACTCCATTTTCTTTCAACTCTTACTCCAAATTTACTCCATTTTAAAAATCTGTTACGATATTTTGCGGTATTCTACGATACCTTTTCCTTGAAGAAAAATATCTGTAAATCCTGATTTTCAGCGAACTTTTCAATATTCCCAAGCACTTTATTCTGTAAACATAACACTCCTACATAAGCCATGCAATCAACCTCCATTTCACTCTGCTTCATGTCGGTTGACAGGCGTCGCCCTATGAATAGAAAACGACAGTCCTCCCTTTATGCAAGCATAGGGAGGACTGTCTCATTTCTATTCGCATGGCTTATTTCTGCACAATATTAATAATTTTCTTCGGAACATAAATTTCCTTTACAATATTTCCTGTCAATTTATCAGCAATTGCTGCTTTACCTGCTTCAATAGCTTCTTCTTTTGTTGCTTCTGCGCTGATGGAAATTACAGTTTTTGTCTTTCCGTTAATCTGAACAGGAACTTCAATTTCATCATCTTTCATGGCATCTTCATCTGCTGTTGGCCACTGTGTATGGAACACAGAATCTGTATGTCCATATTCCTGCCATAATTCTTCTGACACATGAGGTGCAAACGGAGCTAAAAGCTGTACAAAGGCTTCAATGGTTGCTTTGTCTATTCCGCCTTCTTTTTTCGCCATATCAATCAGCTTGTTATTATATTCCATAAATCCGGAAATAACTGTATTCAGGCTGAAGCTTTCCAGACGCTGTGTAATGTCATAAACAAGTTTATGACGCATTTTTACCATTTCTTTTGTCTCTGCAACATTTGCTTCCTTACTGTCCATAGCCAGTTTCCAGAAACGGTTGATAAAGCGGTATACACCATCAATACCTCTGTCATCCCATTCTGCATCTAATTCCGGCGGACCTACGAATAATTCGTAAAGTCTTAACGCATCACATCCGTAGTCTCTTACCAAATCATCAGGAGAAACAACATTTCCTTTTGATTTACTCATCTTGATACCATTTTTACCTGTAATCATACCCTGATTAAACAGTTTCTGGAATGGTTCATCAAAATCAACCACACCAATATCGTACAAGAATTTTGTGTAGAAACGAGAATACAGAAGATGCAGTACCGCATGTTCTACACCACCGATATACATATCTACCGGAAGATATTTCTGCGCTTTTTCCTTAGAAACTAATTCTTCTGTATTTTTATTATCTACATAACGCAGGAAATACCAGGAAGAACCAGCCCACTGAGGCATAGTATTTGTTTCTCTCTTAGCTGGCGCTCCACAGCATGGACAAGTAGTGTTTACCCATTCTTCAATGCCTGCTAATGGGGACTCTCCTGTACCTGTTGGCTCATAAGACTCTACATCAGGCAATGTCAATGGAAGCTGGTCTTCCGGAACAGGCACATTACCGCAATTCGGGCAGTGAATAATCGGAATTGGTTCACCCCAGTAACGCTGACGGGAGAATACCCAGTCACGTAATTTGAAGTTTACGGTTTTACGTCCGATACCCATTTTTTCAATCATTTCAGGAGCTTCTTTTTTCAGAACCGCAGACTCCATGCCATTCCATTCACCGGAGTTAATCATGGTTCCGGAAGCTTCTGTATAAGCTTCTGTCATGTTTTCGATTTCTTTTCCATCTTTTGCAATAACCTGAATAATCGGAATATCGAATTTTTTCGCGAATTCAAAGTCACGGTCATCATGAGCCGGTACACACATAATTGCACCTGTACCGTAATCAGCCAATACATAGTCAGATAACCAGATTGGTGTTTTCTTTCCGTTCAGTGGATTGATTGCATAACTTCCTGTAAATACACCTGTTTTTTCTTTATCCTGCAGACGATCTACATTGGATTTCATAGAAGCATCATAAATATATTTTTCTACTGCTTCTCTTGTTTCATCTGTAGCCAGTTCTTTTGCCATAGCATGTTCCGGAGCCAATACCATAAAGGTTGCGCCATGAAGTGTATCTGGTCTTGTAGTGTAAACTGTAATTTTTTCGTCTTTTCCTTCTACCGGGAACTGAACTTCTGCACCATAGGATTTTCCAATCCATTCTGCCTGCATCTTTTTAACTTTTTCAGGCCAATCCAGTTTATCTAAGTCATTTAATAAACGGTCTGCATATTTTGTAATTCTCAGCATCCACTGACGAAGATTTTTCTTTGTCACTTCTGCGCCGCAGCGTTCACATTTACCATTTACAACTTCTTCGTTTGCCAGACCTGTTTTACAGGAAGGACACCAGTTAATTGGGAATTCCTTCTCATAAGCCAGACCTTCTTTGAACATTTTTACAAAAATCCACTGTGTCCATTTATAGAACTCAGGGTCTGTTGTATTTACTTCTCTGTCCCAGTCATAAATAGCAGAAATATCGTTTAACTGTCTTTTGAAGTTTTCTACATTTTCTGCTGTGGATTTGGAAGGATGCACGCCCATTTTAATTGCGTAGTTTTCTGCCGGAAGTCCGAAAGCATCCCATCCCATTGGATGAATTAAATAATATCCCTGCATCATTTTAAAGCGGCTCCATACGTCAGAGATTACATAACCTCTCCAATGTCCTACGTGAAGACCGTTTCCTGAAGGATATGGGAACATATCCAGACAATAATATTTTGGTTTTTTGCCATCATCAACATTTACCGGGTTTTCTTCCCAGTTTTTACGCCATTTCTGTTCAATCGCCTTATGATTATAAGGTACTGCCATTTTCTTTTCCTCCTGTATCGTAAAATATATTTCTTAATAAAATAAAGAAGCCCTCTCATCTCCTAATTCAGAGACGAAAGGGCTTAAATTCCGCGGTACCACTCTAATTCACAGATATTCATCTGTGCACTCATTTTTCTGTAACGGGAAATCCCGCCCAAATCTACTTAAAGCAAAACACTGTTCAATTTGGGAACTCCGAGGCGAGTTGGGAAGCTTACGTATCTGCCTTGCACCAAACGGCAGCTCTCTTTATACGCAGTTTTTCTTAATACTCCTCTTCTACGTCTGTCTGTATGAAACTATACATATTTTACTCAGTGGTTTCTTTTTTGTCAACCCCTGTCTCCGGTTTTTTATCACCTAAAGCGGTTACTGTGGAAATCGGTTCTTCTGGAATGAAATGGACTGTCAAAGTATCTCCGATATCATATCCCACAATTTCCGGATATTCTGTCACCGGAATATCAAAAATAAATTTCTGCGCTGTCTGTCCTGCTTCCAGTCCTTTTACTTCTGCGTTTTCACCGCCCAGTGTAATATAGAAGTGAGAGTTTCCTTCAATAACTGCCTGTGCCATTTTTTCAATGGTTCCTGTCATGGAAATATCACTTTCTGTTCCCACACCTGATGCAATACCATTGTCTGCCAGCAGTTTTTCATAATTCTTCTCACATTCTGCAACGGTATCTCCAATGGCAACGGTCTGATATTTCTGCACATTTACCATAGCATATTTCTTTACAAGACCTGCTCCGTCCTTCAATGCCATAAAGTATGTCGGCTGGTCTGAAATATTTAACAGAAGCGGGAATGCCGCCTGATATTTCAAGTTCTGTACCTGACCTTCTGCGGAGTCCATAGCAGAACGCTCCTGCGCTCCGTCACAGGCATAATATCTTGTTTCCATAGTTCTCTGGTTCATCAGTACAAATCCGACGTTAGACTTATCTCCGCTTACTGATGTGACACCGGTATATACCCATACGTCATCATCAAGAGCCAGATAGTTATTTCCGTCTGTTGTTTTCAGGCATCCCTTCTGCCCTAAAACACTGTTAAAGAAACCGTTTTTCAACATTCCGTGATAATTATAAAGCTCTAAAAGCAAGTCTGCCGGATATGCACGGTCTACCCACTGCGGACAATCCTCAATTTTATAATCCTTTGTCTCACCTGTCTGCGCATTACAGATTACCACTCTGCCGATGGTCTGTCCTCCGAATAAACCAATGTTAAATTTCTTTACAGGACAAATCCAGTACGGTGTCCCTTCATCGTCAATTTCAAAGCTTAACTGGTCAAACATATAAGTCGGATATTTAAAACGCAGATGACGGTAAATATTGCGGTTAAAGTATTCTGACTCTGAATATTTAATCGGTTTGTCCAATTTTACCAGCTCTGTATTCTGTGTTGCCATATCAATTCGGATATAGGCAGGAATTCCTTCCTTCTGGTTTGTCAGCCATTTAATTCCGCTGGCGTATACAAGAGGTGTTACACGATAAGGCTGTCCCTGATAATTAATCTGTGAATATAATCCACTTACTTCAAACTGAGACACCATATCTACCATACTTCCCATTTTTCTGTTTCCCAGAAGCTCTGCGGACTCTTTATCTAACAGCGGAATTTGGTCATAACTGATTTCCTTAATGTCTTCTGTAAAATCTCTCTCCTCCGGTGTTACCAACTGCTGATATTTTTTTGCATTGACAATAGGGGAAGATAACAAAGTTCCCACACCATAGACAACAATAATTGCAAGAACCAAAAACAGCCCTGCTTTCATGACCTTACTGTTTTTAATTTCCTGTGGACTGCGGAGCCTCTTGCGAACAGCGTAAATTACTAAAAGTAAAACAACTACCGTACCAAGGAAAAACCAAAATCCACTTTCGTGAATGTTAATTGCCGGCAATGTAATGTAATAATAAACAAATGCCAGAAGCAGTATTCCAAGTCCTGCTGCAATTTTTTTCATACTTTCTACCAACCTTTCCAAGCAATTTTGCTTTGTTCAGTATTGTAACATTCTTTTTATCCGGTTACAACAGTAAAACGTAATTTCCTACACAATTAAAGAAGAGGCTGCCGCTTTCAATACATATTCTGAATATTCAAAGCAACAACCTCTTATTTTTCAATTTTCTATCTTTTAATTATTCCTCTTCTGCTTTTGCACGAGCCGCAATTTCCTTTTCCTGAATATCAGAAGGCGCTTGTTCATAGCGGGCAAATTCATAAGAAAATTCACCGCTTCCTCCTGTCATGGAACGAAGGTCTGTGGAATATCCGTAAATGGAGAGCATTGGTACGTCTGCTTCTACAACTGTATAGCCCTTCCGTGCAGTATCCGGGTTCATTCCCAGTACACGGCCTCTTCTCTTGTTCAAATCACCCATAACGTCTCCGGTGAATTTATCCAGTACGCTTACCTTCATAGATACAATCGGCTCTAACAGTACAGGTGACGCTTCCATAAAGCCCTTCTTAAACGCCTGAATAGCTGCTGTTTTAAATGCCATTTCAGAGGAGTCTACCGGATGGTAAGAACCATCATATAAAGTAGCTTTTACACCTACTACCGGATAAGAAGCAACAGGACCTTTCAATACAGACTCCTGAATACCCTTTTCTACTGCCGGGAAGTAATTCTTCGGAACTGCTCCGCCTACAACGGTCTGTTCAAATACATAAGGAGTTTCCAAATCGCCGGATGGTTCAAATGTCATTTTTACATGACCATACTGTCCATGTCCGCCGGACTGTTTTTTGTATTTGTATTCCACATCTGATTTTTTACGAATAGTTTCTTTAAACGGAACCTTCGGTTCAGATAAAACAATGTCTACTTTATAACGTTCTTTTAATTTGCTTACCACAATGTCCAGATGCTGCTCGCCAATACCATATAATAAAGTCTGACGGTTCTGTGCATCGTTGACTGCTTTCAAGGTCAAATCCTCCTGCATCATCTTTGCCAATGCCTGAGATACCTTATCATCATCGCCCTTATTTACTGTCTGATAACGTTTGTAAGTATAAGGAGTAGAAATATCTGTTTTACCGTAAAGGATTGGTGTGGTCTTTGTAGCCAGTGTATCTCCTGTGGTCACGGTACCCAGTTTTGCAATAGCTCCAATATCTCCTGCGTGAAGCTCTGCTACTTCGATTGGCTTTGAGCCTTCCAGAACATAAAGCTTATTCAGCTTTTCTTCGGAGTCCTTGGATACGTTAAAGAGAACATCGTCTCCTTTGATAACGCCGGAACATACCTTAACCAGTGAATATTTTCCTAAGAACGGGTCAACGATTGTTTTAAATACATAAGCAGATTTTGCTTTTGTAAAATCGTAATTTGCCTGATAAATTTCGTTTGTCTTTGTATTCATACCTGCACAGGTCTTCTGATCCGGACTTGGGAAATATCCGCAAATATCATCTAAAAGGTTTGCTACACCCTGAATATTAACAGCAGAACCCATACATACCGGAATAATACTTCCGTCAGAAATATTCATTTTTAATGCTGCAGAAACCTCTGCTACGGAGAACTCTTCTCCTGCAAAGTAACGGTCCATAAATTCTTCGCTGATTTCTGCTACGGACTCCATTAAAGTCTCATGATATTTTTCTAAATATTCGTTCAAATATTCCGGAACAGGACATTCCTTTTTCTGTCCTCTTTCAATATATCTTCGACCTGCCTGTTTTACGATATTTACATATCCTACAAATTTGCCGTCTTCTCGAATTGGCATATGCAACGGTGCAATTTTTTTACCGTACAGCTCTGTAAGCTGCTCTACCACCTGACGATAGCTGACATCATCAATATCCATTTCCGTAACGAAGAACATTCTTGGAAGATTATATTTCTCGCACAGCTCCCATGCCTTCTGTGTTCCTACCTGAACACCGTCCTTACCGGAAACAACGATAATCGCTGCGTCAGCCGCTCCTACTGCTTCTTCGACTTCCCCCACAAAGTCAAAATAGCCCGGAGTATCCAATACATTAATTTTTACTTTTCCCCATTCAATCGGAATTACAGATGTAGAAATTGAAAATTTTCTCTTTATTTCCTCTTTATCAAAATCACTAATTGTGTTGCCATCTGTTACCTTTCCCATTCGGCTTGTAATACCTGATAAATAAGCCATTCCTTCTGCCAGAGTTGTTTTTCCGGCACCCCCATGACCAAGCAGGACCACATTTCTAATTCTGTCGGTTCTAAAAACGTCCATATGTAATACCTCCCAAATATATTATGTGTATATTTTACTAAAAAAATTGATATATTTCAAGTATTTTATTCAAATTAAACAAGTTTTTTTCTTATTCCTTTCACACACACCAATAGAATTGACAATTGTAAAAACCTGTCATAAAATGATACTGTTTGACAGCATTTTAATTAGAAGGAGTATGAAAATATATGGAAACCACAACTATTGGTTTTATTGGTCTGGGGCTTATCGGCGGCTCCATTGCAAAAGCAATACGAAAATTTCATCCGGATTATCAGATTATCGCTTATAACCGCACAACAGATACCTTAAAGGATGCGGTTTTTGACGGAATTGTGGATATTCCCTGCAATGAGCATGACCCTCGCTTTGCCCTCTGTGATTATATTTTCTTGTGTGCCACAGTGGACTACAATATCGAATGTCTTCCATGGCTGAAGCAGGTCATCCGCCCCGGTTGTATTCTCACTGATGTAGGCAGTGTAAAGGGGGAAATTCACCGAAAAGTCACAGAACTTGACATGGCTTACAACTTTATCGGGGGACATCCTATGGCAGGAAGTGAACACATGGGATATGAGCATTCTACCGACCATTTGATTGAAAATGCCTACTATATTCTTACCCCGTCTGAGGAGGTTGGTCTTGATAAAATAGGAAAGTATACCGAACTGGTAACTTCCATTGGGGCTTTGCCTATGATTTTGACTTGGGATGAGCATGATTTTATTACTGCTGCCGTAAGCCACCTTCCTCATATTGTGGCTGCATCTCTTGTAAATGTAGTGAAAAAGCTGGACTCTCCTCTGGAGCACATGAAAACCATTGCGGCAGGCGGATTTAAAGATATTACCCGTATTGCATCCTCTTCTCCGCACATGTGGCAGCAGATTTGTCTGGAAAATCCGGAGCATATTTCAAAGGTTTTAGATGAATATATACGCTTGATTGTGCAGGCAAAATATTTAGTGGACCAAAAAGATGCCAATGGTCTTTACGATATGTTTTCACAGTCCAAGGAATACAGAAATTCCTTTAATGATGTCCCCAGCGGACCAATTAAAAAGGATTTTGCCCTGTACTGTGATATTATTGATGAAACAGGTTCTATTGCTACCATTGCAACTATTCTTTCTATGAATAATATCAGTATTAAAAATATCGGCATTCTTCACAACAGAGAATTTGAAGACGGCGTATTAAAAATCGAATTTTACGATGAGGATGCCTTAAAACAGGCTTTGGAACAGCTGACAAAGCGCAATTATAAAATTTATGAGAGATAGGAGGTTTTTCTATGATTTTTAAAAAATCCACTCCTCTTCGAGGAGAGCTTGCCGTTCCGGGAGATAAATCCATCTCTCACAGAGCCGTCATGCTCGGGGCTCTTGCAAAAGGAACCACTTCTGTTACCAATTTTTTAAAAGGCGCTGATTGTCTGTCTACAATCTCCTGCTTTGAAAAAATGGGCATTGAAATTGAACAGCTTCCTTCGGAAATTTTAATTCACGGCAAAGGACTTCACGGCTTAAACGCTCCTGAAACGATTTTAGATGCAGGAAACAGCGGAACTACTACCCGCCTTTTATCCGGTATTTTAGCCGGACAGGCTTTTTGTACTACTTTAACCGGAGATGCTTCTATTCAGAAACGTCCTATGACACGAATTATTACTCCCCTTTCCCAAATGGGAGGCAAAATAGAAAGTCTATCCGACAACGGCTGTGCACCGCTGAAAATAACGGGGCATCCTTTAAAGCCCATACATTATCTTTCACCGGTAAGCTCTGCACAGGTGAAGTCCTGTGTTTTATTGGCAGGAATGTATGCAGATGGCATCACAAAAGTGACAGAGCCCTATCTTTCCCGCAACCATTCTGAACTGATGCTCCGCTCCTTTGGTGCAGACGTCATTTCAGAAGGAACTACTGCGGCTATCACGGGCAATCCTGTTTTAGAAGGACAAAATGTCATTGTTCCCGGAGATATTTCTTCTGCGGCTTATTTTATTGCTGCGGGACTTCTAATTCCGGGCTCTGAAATTTTAATCAAAGATGTGGGAATAAATCCTACACGAGATGGCATTCTAAAAGTATGCGCAGATATGGGCGCAGATATTCAGCTTTTAAATAAGCGGGAATACGGAAAAGAACCTGTGGCCGATATTCTGGTAAAACACAGCGAGTTAAAAGCAACAGTTATCGAAGGCGCACTTATTCCCACTCTCATTGACGAACTTCCGATGCTTGCTGTTATGGCAGCCTTTGCCCAAGGTACTACCGTCATCCGTGATGCGCAGGAATTAAAGGTAAAAGAGTCTAACCGTCTGGATATTATTGTGCAGCATTTATCTGCTATGGGAGCTGATATTATTCCTACGGAAGACGGCATGGAAATACATGGAGGCAAGCCTTTAAAAGGCGCTGTTTTAGACAGCTATATGGATCACAGAATTGCCATGTCCTTTGCCGTTGCCGGTATGGCTGCTGACGGAGAAACAGAAATTTTAAATGCTTCCTGCGTAGATATCTCCTATCCTGAATTTTATCGGGATATGGCTACAATTTCTGCTTCATAAGGTCGTTAAATTTTAAACAAATTTTAGAATTTCTATATATTTTTTTATTGATTTATTGTAGTAAATATGTATAATATAGAAGAGAAGCAGGGTTTTCCCCTTCTTTAAAAAAGGATATCGCAAACCTGTCTTGGCAGGTGAGATTATCGTAATTAATATAAGAGAAAAGAGGTACATGTAAGATGGCAGAATTGAATTTAAGCAAATACGGCATCACTGGAACAACTGAGATTGTTCACAACCCTTCTTATGAATTATTATTCGCTGAAGAAACAAAACCGGAACTGGAAGGCTTTGAAAAAGGTCAGGAAAGTGAACTGGGTGCAGTTAACGTAATGACAGGTGTATACACAGGACGTTCTCCTAAAGACAAATTCATCGTTATGGATGAAAACTCTAAAGACACTGTATGGTGGACTTCTGATGAATACAAAAACGACAACCATCCGGCTACACAGGAAGCTTGGGATACTGTAAAAGATATTGCTTTAAAAGAGCTGTCTAACAAAAAACTGTATGTTGTAGATGCTTTCTGCGGTGCAAACAAAGATACACGTATGGCTATCCGTTTTATCGTAGAAGTAGCTTGGCAGGCACATTTTGTTACAAACATGTTCATTCAGCCTACTGAAGAAGAGCTGAAAGACTTCGAACCAGACTTTATCGTATACAATGCTTCTAAAGCAAAAGTTGAAAACTACAAAGAATTAGGATTAAACTCTGAAACAGCTGTTATGTTCAACATCACAAGCCGTGAGCAGGTTATCGTAAATACATGGTACGGCGGAGAAATGAAAAAAGGTATGTTCTCCATGATGAACTACTACCTTCCATTAAAAGGTATCGCTTCCATGCACTGCTCTGCAAACACAGACTTAAATGGTGAAAACACAGCAATTTTCTTCGGTCTTTCCGGAACAGGAAAAACTACACTTTCCACAGATCCAAAACGTCTCTTAATCGGTGATGACGAACACGGCTGGGATGACAACGGTGTATTTAACTTTGAAGGCGGATGCTACGCAAAAGTTATCGACTTAGATAAAGATTCTGAACCAGATATCTACAATGCAATCAAACGTGACGCTCTTCTTGAGAACGTAACATTAGATGCAGAAGGAAAAATCGACTTTACAGATAAGAGCGTAACAGAAAATACTCGTGTATCTTATCCAATTAACCACATTGAAAATATTGTTCGTCCTGTATCTTCTGCTCCAGCTGCAAAAGAAGTTATCTTCTTATCTGCAGATGCATTTGGTGTATTACCTCCAGTATCTATTCTGACACCAGAACAGACACAGTACTACTTCCTTTCTGGATTTACAGCAAAATTAGCTGGTACAGAACGTGGAATTACAGAACCTACACCAACATTCTCCGCTTGCTTTGGACAGGCATTCTTAGAGCTGCATCCTACAAAATATGCAGAAGAGCTTGTTAAGAAAATGCAGCAGAGTGGAGCAAAGGCTTACCTTGTAAACACAGGATGGAATGGTACAGGAAAACGTATCTCCATTAAAGATACTCGTGGTATCATCGACGCTATCTTAAACGGAGACATCTTAAACGCTCCTACAAAGAAAATCCCATACTTCAACTTCGAAGTACCAACAGAGCTTCCGGGTGTTGATGCAAATATCCTTGATCCTCGTGATACTTACGCTGATGCTTCCGAATGGGAAACAAAAGCAAAAGACTTAGCACAGAGATTTGTTAAGAACTTTGCTAAATACGAAGGAAATGAAGCTGGTAAAGCATTAGTTGCTGCCGGTCCTCAGGAATAATAAAATAAGATTTTTAAATATGAAAAAAAACGCCAGTTCCGATAAATATCGGTTCTGGCGTTTTTTCTTTGCAATCTTTTTATCACTCAATAATCATGGCATCTCCGAAGCTGAAAAAGCGATAACGCTCTTTTACTGCTTCTTCATAAGCATTCATAATCTTTTCTTTTCCCGCCAATGCAGAAACCAGCATTAAAAGGGTTGACTCCGGTAAATGGAAGTTTGTAATTAAAGCATCAATCATTTTAAACTGATAGCCGGGATAGATAAAAATATCTGTCCATCCGCTTTTTGCCTGCAAAATCCCATTCTCATCTGTGGCAGACTCTAAAGTTCTGCAGCTTGTAGTTCCCACGGAAATCACTCTGCCGCCTTTTGCCTTTGTTTCATTGATGATTTTTGCCTGCTCCTCTTCCACTACATAAAATTCAGAGTGCATGTGATGACTTTCTACATCATCTACCTTTACAGGGCGGAACGTACCCAGTCCCACATGAAGGGTTACATGGGCAATTTTCACGCCTTTTTCTTCTATTTCTTTCAATAATTCTTTTGTAAAATGAAGTCCTGCCGTAGGCGCTGCTGCACTTCCCTCGTTTTTTGCATAAACGGTCTGGTAACGTTCCTTATCCTGAAGCTTATGAGTGATATAAGGAGGAAGAGGCATTTCTCCCAGCTTGTCTAAGATTTCTTCGAAAATCCCTTCGTACTGAAACTGTATCAGACGATTTCCTTCTTCTACAATATCCAGCACTTCACCGATTAAAAGTCCATCGCCAAAGCTGATTTTTGTTCCCGGTTTTGCTTTTTTACCCGGTTTTACTAAGGTTTCCCATATATTGTTTTCTCTTCTTTTTAACAGAAGAATTTCAATCCCTGCATCTGTTCCGACCTTACTTCCGTATAAACGAGCCGGTATTACTCTTGTATCATTGATAACAAGACAATCCTCTGGATTTAAATAGTCAATAATATGTTTAAAATCTGTATGGCATATTTCACCGGTTTGTTTATCCAAGTGCATCAGTCTGGAAGATGACCTGTCTAATAATGGATCCTGTGCAATCAGTTCTTCCGGCAAATCATAATAAAAGTCTGCTGTTCTCATGGTTTCTCCTTTCTGTTCTCTGACGAAAGGGGGCTGCCGCATTATATTTAATACGACAGCCTCCTGTTTCTATTTAGTAATATACCACATCTTCTTCAAGAAGTATAGCTTTGTTCTCTTTCATTTCTACAATATTCACACTGCAGTTTGGCGGAACTTTTCCATGCCAGAAATTTGCAATATCTGCGTCTTCATATACGTTTTGTAAAAGCGCACGCACTGCGCAGCCGTGAGAAGCAATGAGAATATTTTTATCCTGCAATTCTTCTCTGGCAATAATATCCTCCCAAAAATCTCTGGTTCTGGCGCAAATGTGAGCAAGCTCTTCTCCCCCTTTTGGTGCTCTATAATCCTTTGTGTTATGGAAGAAATTATAAAGCATCTCCTGAGGAAGCAGGGAAGAATTTTCTCCCTCCCACTCTCCAAAGCAAATTTCCTGTATTCTTGCATCTTCATAGATGGGAATTTCCCTGTTGCCAAGCGCCAGCTTTGCCGTGTCCTTTGCTCTCTTTAAAGGACTGGTAAAACAACAGTAAAAAGGAATTTCCTTCAGCGCCTCTCCTGTTTTTTCTGCCAAAGCAATACCCTTTTCGTTTAACTCAGTGTCAGAAGCCCCTTGCAGCCTTTTCTGCACATTCCACTGGGTTTCTCCATGTCTAAGAATATATAACTTCATCATTATTTACGCAGCTCAATACCAAGTGTTTCCAGACCATTGAGGATTTTTTTCATGGCTGCATTTACATCTGCATCCTCTAAGGTTCTGTCTTTCGCACGGAAGGTAACAGAATATGCCATAGATTTATATCCTTCTTTAATCTGGCTTCCTTCATAAATATCGAATAACTGGTAATTCTCCAGAATTTTTCCGCCTCTCTGTGCAATAACTGCTTCAATCTGTCCTGCCAATACTTCTTTTGGAACGACCATACTAATGTCACGGCTTACAGCAGGGAATTTTGCAATGCCTTCGTATTTTCTGTCAAAGGTTGCAAATTCTAAAATTGCAGGAATATCCAGAACAGCTACATAAGCTTTTTCTCCGATGCCGTAAGAAGCTGCAACTGTTGGGTGAACCTCTCCCATATATCCAATTACAGTTTTATCATAAATAATTTCTGCCTGACGTCCCGGATGAAGGAATGGTTTGCCTGCGTTTGGATTGTATTCCTCTTTTTTGTGCATACCGATTTTATCTAAGAATTCCTCTACAACGCCTTTCATAGAGAAGAAATCGCCTGCTCCGTACATACCTAATGTGAACATCATTCTTTCTTCCGGAAGCTCTGTTAAAGGTAATTCTTTTGGAAGATAAATATTTCCTAATTCATATAAGCGAACGTCTTTATTTCTTCTCTTATAGTTTGTTCCCAGAGATGTGAGCATACCGTTTAAAGAGATTGTTCTCATAATGCTGAAATCTTCTCCTAATGGATTAGAAATCACAATAGCTTTTCTCAATTCGTCATTTTCCGGAATTAACAATTTGTCAAATACCTTCGGGCTTTCAAAAGAATAACAATACCCCTGAGAAAATCCGTTAAATTCTGCCATATCTCTTGCCACCTGCTCAATACGCAGTTTGAATGGAAGCTTTCCTGTGGTTGCTTCTCCTTTTGGCAATGTTGTAGGAATGTTGTCATATCCGTAGAAACGGGCTACTTCCTCTGCTAAATCTGCCATACGGAAAATATCATGTCTGAAAGTAGGCGCTACGATTTCTCCTGTACTTTCATCATATTTTAATTCTACTCTGCTTAAATATTCTAACATTTCTTCTTTAGAAAGCTCTGTTCCCAGAAGGCTGTTGATTTTATCTGCATCAAAAGCAACACGTACCGGTTCTTTTACTTTTGAATATACGTCTGCCATACCACCTACCACTTCGCCGCAGCCAAATTCTTCGATTAACTGACAAGCTCTGTCAATGGCAGCCTGTGCATTGTTTGGATCTAAGCCCTTTTCAAATTTACCGGAAGCATCTGTACGAAGTCCTACTTTTTTGCTGGAAAGACGAATATTTACACCGTCAAAGCAAGCTGCTTCTAAGAGAACGGTTGTGGCATTTTCTGTAATCATGGAGTTTTCTCCACCCATAATTCCGGCAATTCCAACAGGCTTCTTTCCATCACAAATCATCAGTACAGAGTCATCTAATACTCTTTCCTGACCGTCTAAAGTAACGAATTTTTCGTCTTTTTTTGCACGGCGAACAATGATTTCCTGTCCTTCAATGGTATCCATATCATAAGCGTGCATTGGCTGTCCGAATTCTTCCATAACATAGTTGGTAATATCTACCAGATTGTTAATAGGGCGAATACCGTTTGCAGCCAGACAACGCTGCATCCATTTTGGTGAAGGTCCGATTTTTACGTTCTTTACCATTCTTGCACAGTAACGAGGGCAAAGCTCCTTGTCTTCTACGGTTACTTTTACATAATCGTTGACGTCTTCAGAATTTCCTTTTACTTCTACAACCGGTGGATAAAATGGTTTCTGGAAAGTAGCTGCTGCTTCTCTCGCAATACCGATTACACTGTAACAATCTACACGGTTAGAAGTAATTTCATACTCAAACACTACATCATTGAAGCCTAAAGCCTCGATAGCGCTTGCTCCCACTTCTGCGTCTTCCGGAAAAATATAAATACCGTCTTCCGCTGCCTCAGGATAGAATTCTGTTGTAGAACCCAGTTCTTCAATGGAGCACATCATACCGCAGGACTCTACGCCACGCAGCTTTCCTGTTTTAATTTTTGTTCCTCCTGCAACACTTCCGCCATCTAATACAACCGGAATTTTATCTCCTTCATGTACATTAGAAGCACCTGTTACAATCTGAACAGTTTCTGTACCAATATTTACCTGACAAACAATCAGTTTATCGGCATCCGGATGTCTTTCAATTTTTTCAATCTGTCCAATGACAATCTTTTCAAGGTCTGCATCCAGTTTCTCAAAGCCTTCTACCTTTGTTCCTGACAAAGTCATTGCATCTGTATATTCCTGTGCGCTCACATCTAAATCCGGCACATATTTTTTAATCCATGATAATGATGTATTCATTTCTCTTTCTCCTCCTAGAACTGACGTAAAAATCTTGTGTCATTTTCATATAATAAACGCATATCATCAATTTCGTATTTCAAAAGTGCAATACGCTCAAGACCTACGCCAAATGCAAATCCTGTGTATTCCTCCGGATCAATTCCGCACATTTCCAGTACATGTGGATGTACCATACCGCAGCCTAAAATTTCAATCCAACCGGAGCCCTTACAGAAACGGCAGCCCTTGCCTCCGCATTTGAAGCAGGAAACGTCTACTTCTGCGCTTGGCTCTGTAAATGGGAAGTGATGAGGACGGAATTTTGTCTTTGTTTCCGGTCCAAACAGTTCTTTGGCAAACTCTTCCAAAGTTCCCTTTAAGTCTGCAAAAGTAATGTGTTTGTCAATAACAAGACCTTCAATCTGATGGAAGGACGGAGAGTGTGTTGCATCTACTTCATCAGAACGGAACACTCTTCCCGGTGCAATCATACGAATTGGCAGCTTGCCTTCTTCCATTACACGAGCCTGTACCGGTGAGGTCTGTGTACGAAGTACAATATTTTTATTTACATAGAAAGTATCCTGTTCGTCTTTTGCAGGATGTCCTTCCGGAATGTTTAATTTTTCAAAGTTGTATAAGTCATATTCTACTTCAGGACCTTCTACTACTTCATAGCCCATACCGATGAAAATTCTCTCTACTTCTTCCAGTGCGATGGTGTTTGGATGACGGTGTCCGATTTCCATTTTCTTTGCTGGAAGCGTTACGTCAATGACTTCTTCTCTTAACTTTTTCTCTAAAGCTTCTGCTTCTAATTTTGCCTTTGTTTCTTCTAAAAGACCTTCTAACTCAGCTCTTACCTCATTTACCCACTGACCAACCTTTGGTCTGTCTTCTGGGGCAACGTCCTTCATTCCTTTTAAAACTGCAGTTAATTCACCTTTTTTACCTAAAAATGCAACACGCACTTCATTTAACTTATCCAAAGAATTTGCTTCCTGAATACGCTTTGCAGCTTCTTCCTGAATATGCTGTAATTTTTCTTTCATGACTTTCTCCTTTTATTTCTATATTTAGATGCAAAGAAAAAAACTCCGCCCCTAAAAGGGACGAAGTCATTACAATCTCGCGGTACCACCCTCGTTCCTGTCAAACACATGACAGGCACTCGTATCTGTTTAACGCACAGTTACGTCATCTCCTACTTCTGTAACATACAGTTTCAAAAATGCAGCTCCGGTGGGAATTTCAATATCTGTCTGAACTGAGGAAAGCTTACAGCCAATGACTTTCCATCTCTGGCAGAAAACAGGTATCTACTGACACTTTCTTTGCTTTTTTCATATCTGCCCTTTATTTTATCCACTTTCTTATCTGCTGTCAAGATTTTCTTTCATCTTCTTTTTCCTCATCCTCATCACTTTGCAAAAGCTGATAGTATTCCTTTTTAATCATCTGAGCAGCCATCTGATGCACCTCCTCGATTTTCGCCTCAAAATAATGGTTCACCTGTGCGCCCAGCATCACAAACATCATGCAAAAATACAGCCACAGAAGCACTAAGACAATAGTTGTCATACTTCCATACATATTTGCAGCGCCATTGTAAAAATCAATATATAAAGAAAAGCCAAAAGAAAAAGCAGACCAGCATACAGCACACAAAAGCGCTCCCGGAAACTGACTTCTGAAAGTCGCTTTTCGATTGGGAATAAATTTATACATCATCAAAAAGACCACACACAGCGCACTGAGCGTAATCACTACCCTCATACTGATAATCATGGTTACGATTTTCTCCATAAAGGGAAAATGGCTGCTTAGTTCTCGCTGCAAACTGTTTCCGAACACCTGCAAAGTCAACGTTAAAATAATGGATATGACAAACACCAGAGTATAAAACACCGCCCGAATTCTGCTCATGAGAAAATTTCTGGTTTCTTTTACCTGATAAATACTGTTAAATCCTCGTGTCAGCGCCTGTATGCCCTTTCCTGCCGACCACATGGCAATTACAGCAGAAACAGGCACAACACCCAGAGATTTCTCATAAACTTCGTTTACAATGCTCTGTATAAAAGTTTCAAAATTCTCCGGACACACCTGAAGCAGCGCATGAACTACTTCTGCTTTTGTCAACGGCGTATATTTTACAGAAGTCATTAGAACAAGCATGAAGGGAATAAAGGAAAGTATGATAAAATATGCCGCCTGTGCCGCATAAGCCGTTACATGACGCTCGTTCATACTTTTTATAAATTCTTTTGTCGCACCAAGGAAACGCTTCACCATACTTTCACCCCCATCTTCTTAACAATATGAGCCATTGTATCATGGATTTTCCTTCTTGACAACATCCTGCACCTGCCCAAGCTCTACTTCCTGATAGAAATAGTTCAAAATTTCCTCATAAGTTTTTCCCGTGTCTGCCATGCCCTTTGCTCCATTCTGGCTCATACCTACACCATGACCATAGCCTCCGCCTTTTATCTGATAACCGGTCCACACACCTGCCGTATCTGTCTGTTCTTCCATTGTAAAATAAGCGCTAGGAAGGAGCTTTCCCCCTTTTACAGAAGAACCGTCCTGTCGAATAATTTCTGCTCCCAAAGGCGCTAATACAGAACGAATATCATATTCACTATAAAAGCTTTTTGCTCCTTGCTCTGTTTCCACCTTCAGATGCAGTACCGCATCCCCTTCTCCTTTTTCTACAATTTCCACCCTTTGTACCTCTTTTACTTCCGGCAATAACTGCTGTACATTTTTCAAAATATTTTCTTTGGAAACAAGAACCTCCCACTGATACCAAGGCTCTTGGGAGTCGTAAGTACAATCCACACTTTTTAGATAAGAGGCAGGAGACGCTGTTTCCCACACCTCGTCGGTACTAGTTTTTCCGTGAGAAGTGGAGAAATAATATGCCTGAATAGGATTTCCGTCTTTTAAAAGAATTTCTCCTTTTGTTTCCTGCACGGCTTCATTGGCAGACTCCGCCTCTGCTGTATTTTGATATACCTGATAAGAAACACTGTCATCTACCTGTCCGTGAAGCTGCTCTAATTTTTTGCTTTCAAGCTGTACGCAGGCATAAGTCCTTGCACACACTGCCTGTGCTTTTAAAGCTTCTTTAGGATAAGCGGACGGCATTTCACTGGGTACAACTCCGCAGAGATAATCCTCCAAAGGCAGTTCATTGACAAGATACAGTCCATATTCATCTTCATAAATTTCTAAGCTCCCTTTATAAGAGGGCACACCCTGTCCTCTTTTTAAAGAAGTAAGGGCAATCCTACATTCCTGATTTTCCGGCAAAAACCTCAGGCTGCCATTTGCAAGTTCTTGGCAGCCTGTTTTCAAAGTTATTTTTTCTCCGGAAGAAAATGTTTTCTGAATTACACCTTCCGTTTGATAAGTCCCCTGAAATTCCAAGGAAACCTCTGAATGGTAATAGCTTTCATAATCATTTGTCATTAAAACCACACGAATAGAAGGTTCTTCCATAGCTTCCTCTGGCGCTTCTGCCTCCTGCTGTGACTGTGACTCTTTCGGAAGTTCCGTTTCTGCACTTGCCCATTCATTCTCCTTTTGTGCATACTCTCTTAGAATTTCCTTTTCTGTGACCGCTTTCCTTTCTCCTGCTTTTCCGGCACACCATACAATCAAAATTCCTATAAGAGCAATGAGAATAATCAGGAGTTTCCACTTTAACTTTTCTTTCCAATTCATACTCCTAATATATGCTTTTTCTTCCTTATTCATGCAAAGAGTCAAAAAGGCTATCACATGAGGTTCTTTCGATTGCTTTCTCATGTCATAGCCTATTTTATCTGTTATTTTCTCACAGAAAATTTATAAATCGTTGTTGTATCGTATTTTTCTCCTGCTTTTAATACAGAGCTCTGAAAAGTAGCCTGATTGCAGGCATCCGGATAATACTGTGTTTCCATACAGAAACCGCCCCGTTTACCATATACGCATCCGTCTTTTCCCTGTTCCTGCTCAATAAAGTTTCCGATATAGAACTGCATCCCCGGTAAATCAGTAAAGACTTCCATAACAATACCGGACTCCTCTGAAAATGCTTCTGCCGCTTTTTTCATTTCTCCCTTTTCTCTGGACAGTGCGTAATTGTGGTCATAACCGCCGCCAAATTTTAACTGGTCAAAATCTGCTTCTACATCCTGTCCGATTTTCTTTGGCTTTGTGAAATCCATCGGTGTTCCTTCTACCGGCAGAATTTCTCCTGTGGGAATTGCCTGAGAGTCAGATACCGGTGTATATTCCGGAGCAAAAATCTGTACAGTATGATTAAGCATTGCTTCTGCCCCTGCATGGTGTCCTGCCAGATTAAAATAGGAATGATTTGTCATATTTACCACGGTATCTGCATCTGCGCTTCCCTGATAATGCAAAACAATCTCATTGTCATCTGTCAACTCATAAGTCACATATCCTGTAAAGTTCCCCGGAAATCCCTGATCCCCGTCAGGACTTAAAATGCAAAAAGTAACTGCATTTTTTTCTTCATCTATCTCTGTTACATTCCATACTCTGGTACGGTACCAGTTTGGACCGCTATGTAAGTTATTAACATTGTCATTCACTGCAAGAGGATACTCTTTTCCATTGATAGAAAATGCTGCGTTTTTAATACGGTTTCCGTTTCTTCCAATGGTTGCTCCGAAATGTCCCGGATTTTTATAATATCCCTCAACAGTATCATATCCTAAAGCAACGTCAATTTTATTTCCGTCTTTATCCGGAACTAAAATCTGTACTAAAGTTGCTCCAAAGTCTGTTACCGTAATTGTCATCTGATTTTTATTTGTAATACTGTATAAAAATACTTCCTGATTGTCCATACTTTTTCCAAAGGACTGTTTTGTAATACCCATTTTATCCCTCTCCTGTCTCTTGAAGTTTCCTATGAAATAAAAAAATAAGCCCCGAAAGGCTTTTTTTAATCCCAGAGTGCCGTTTCCTATCTTCTGACTCCTAGCTTATGCTAGGTGGGCAACCGCAACCGGCTCGCTGTCTTCCGCTGCGCAATGACGGCTTGACATTAAATCGGCAATATAGGAATCCCGTTTAAAGTAATGTAGGTTCAAAATAAATAGGATTATCGCACACCCCAGGATTTCATATCATTATTATACTCTAGTATATGAAATTTTTCAACAAAAAATACGCAGTTGAAAAGAAAAAAATCAAAAGATTTTACGCTCTCTTTTCCACGTAAGCAAGACAGATTTTTCTTACTTCTTCCATACGCTCTTTTGTCTTTGGATTTGTGTAATTCATGCGGTCAATATTATGATTGATATAATCATGCTCCTGAATATATCCAAAGCTGGAAGCAAAATTCAAATCAAAGATAAATGCCAGATAGGAAACCCACATGTCCAAATGTGTGGTTCTCTCATTTCGCAAAATACTGCGTTCCTCTCGGATTGCTTCCATAATATTATCAGACACTTCCTCTGTCTCTACGATTTCCTTTGACACATCAAAATGTGCCTCCAGACTTTCTGTTGCTTTCACTCGGAAATTATCCAATTTATCTGCATCTCGGATTAGTTTGCAATGAAGTAAAATTCGTTCATCTTTCATTTCAGGCAACTGATAAGCAGAATGCCAATAAATGGCTTCCCGAATGATTTCGTCATACTTATCTGTTTCGATAAAATCACGGATTTTCCCTTCTTCAAATAACACCTGCACTCCAAACTTGGCATGATCCATAATATTATCATCATAGCTGTTGTATTTCTTTAGCTGCTCAAATCTTCCGATATCATGTAAAAGCGCTATTAAAAGTGCCAGTTCCCTGTCTTCTTCCGAAATCTTCTCTCTGGTTGTAATATATTCTGCTGCTTTTACCACACAAAAGGTATGAACTCTTTTTAACTTAATCTTCTCATCTTTTGCATCATAAGCGCTTAAATATTCCTGAAAGCTCTTTCTTGCATATTCTAAATCAATTCCTGACATTTTACCTTTCCTCTTTAAATTCCCAATATTTTCATAACGGTCTCTGCCATCTGTGACACCTGTGCTGTTGTGTTATGACGAATTTCGGCTGTACGAATTTCTTCGATTGCCTGAGGCACGGGAATTTTTGCAAGTTCAGATAATTCATCCACTAACTGGAAATCTTCCATATCTTCGTATTTTTTATCTATGGCAGTCATGACACTTCTCGTAAATTTGAAGGGACTTGCTGTTGAAGCAATAACCGTCTTTGTATTGTCCTGTGTGTCCTTCTTATATTTTTCATACACAGCTTTCCCTACGGCTGTATGAGTATCCAGTACATATCCTGTTTCTTCGTATACCTGTCGGATTGTCTGTGCAGTTTCTTCTTCATTGGCATAATTTCCATAGAATTCCCGAAGCTTTTCCTTCATTTCTTCTGTAATTTCATATTTGCCATCTGCCCCTAGCTGCTCCATGAAATTACGGTTTTTCTCCGCATCATTTCCCGCAATTTTATAAATCAATCGTTCCAGATTGCTGGAAATCAGAATATCCATTGAAGGAGAATTTGTCAAACGGAAATCACGGTTTCTGTCATAACATCCTGTTCTAAAAAAGTCATACAGCACTTTATTTTCATTGGAAGCACAGATAAAACGGGCAATAGGAATTCCCATTTCTTTTGCATAATACGCTGCCAGAATATTTCCGAAGTTTCCAGTAGGAACTACCACGTTTATCTGTTCATTCTCTTGAATTTCTCCTGCTTCCATCAATCTTAAGTATGCGTATACATAATAGGCAATCTGCGGCACCAAGCGTCCGATATTGATAGAGTTTGCAGAAGAAAACTGAAAGCCTGCGCCTGCCAACTTTTCTTTCATTTCTTTATCATTGAAAATATTCTTTACACCTGTCTGAGCATCGTCGAAATTACCGTAAATTCCCACAACGGCTGTATTTTCTCCCTTTTGTGTAAGCATCTGTTTTTCCTGAACAGGACTTACTCCGTCCTTTGGATAGAAGACAATAATGCGTGTTCCCGGCACATCTGCAAATCCCGCCATAGCAGCTTTTCCGGTATCGCCTGATGTTGCTGTCAAAATCACGATTTCATTGGTAACACCATTTTTCTTTGCTGCTGTTGTCAGAAGATGAGGCAAAATAGAAAGCGCCATATCTTTAAAAGCAATGGTAGAACCGTGAAACAGCTCCAGATAATAGGAATTTCCCTTTTTCACCAGCGGAGCAATTTCAGGTGCATCAAACTTGCTGTCGTATGCTTTATTGATGCAGTTTCTCAATTCTTCTTCTGTAAAATCGGTCAGAAGTCTGCTCATGACCTGATATGCGATTTCCTGATAGCTTTTTCCCAGCAATTCTTTCAAAGGCACGTCTAACGCCGGAATACTGTCCGGCACAAATAATCCGCCGTCCTCTGCCAGTCCCTTTAAAATAGCCATAGAAGCTGTAATTTTTTCTCCGTTTCCTCTGGTACTTCCATATAATACTGCCATTTCTTTCTTCCTTTCTTATGGATATGTATAAAAATCGTGGACACCATGTTTGAATAAAAATTTCAAATCCTTTTTAAACCACTGCACATTGCTTTTATCAGCATAAGCTTCTTCCATAAAGAACAATGCGCCCTTGGAATAATCTTCTCCGTCTATTGCCCGATTTACTGCCTCTCTCGTTTCCTCTGAAACGGTGACCGTATGAATTCTGCCGTCTGCCGTAGGAGAAAACTGGGGACTTCCTGCTACATTTTCCCACACCACCTCTGTAACGGTTGAAGGAAAATTAGGACTTTTCATTCTGTTAAAAATAACATTTGCCACCAGAATTTTCCCTTTTATATCTTCTCCTCCGGCTTCTGCTTCTACAATTTTAAGAAGAGTATTATAGTCCTCATCAGACATGACCAGCTTATTTTCCGTAAAACCAATGGATTTCTCTTTTAAGCGCTTTACTTCCTCAGCCCCTTGATTTCCAAAATCCAAGCGAGACTGAATTTCTCTTTTTCCCATTCGCTGTCCTACCAGAACCACTTCAAAAGAAGTTCCTATTCTCTTTACTGCTTTTTGGGTATTCTGGCTGATTGCAACGCCTTGAATAATAGATTTCAAGCCTTCCTCACGTACCTGTATTTCTTCCTTGGCACTTACCTGTTGAGACGAAAACATGATTGTCATCATCAGCACTGCAACGGCTGCTAATCTTGCCTTTTTCTGTCTGCTCTTTTTATTCATAAATCTTCCCTTTAGTAAGTCCTTATTTTCTCTCGTAAAACATCTCACTAAAATGGATTATAAGCGACACTTTACCGGAAAGTCAAGTTATCTCAAGCTTCTTTAGGTGTTTTGCACAATTTTATCCCATTATTCTTCCATTATTTTTATGTATATTGTATAAATTTAACGGTTGTTTATAGCTGCAACCAGAGCATCAATGGAAGCATGAATAATGTCTTCGTGTACCCCTGCACCCCATGCCAAAGCGCCGTCCGGCTTCTGAATTCCCACATAGGCAATGGCTCTTGCATGAGAACTTTTTTCCAGTGCATGCTCCTGATAAGTAACAACCTCATACTGGAAGCCATAAGCCTTTTTCAGCGCATTGCTCACTGCATTTAAGCTTCCGTTTCCGGATGCTTTTACAGAAATTGGCTTTTGATTGAAACTTGATTTAATCTCTGCAACTACGCCGTTTTCCGATTTTTCAAAATGAGTTTCTTCCACGGTCAGCGGAGAACTTGTATTTTCAAAGGTCTTCTTAAATAATTCAAAGATTTCTTCCGGTAAAAGTTCTTTTTGTCTGTGGTCTGAGACTGCTTTTGCTGTATAGCCCATTGCTTCACGCATTTTCGGCGGAAGATTTAAGCCGAATTTCGTTTCCAGAATATAGCCTACGCCGCCCTTTCCTGACTGGCTGTTAATACGAATGACATCTGCATCGTAATTTCGTCCTAAATCAGAAGGATCGATTGGCAGATAAGGCACTGTCCAATGTTCAGGCTGCTTTTCCTCCTGCCAGTGCATACCTTTTGCAATGGCATCCTGATGAGAGCCGGAAAACGCCGCAAAAACCAATTCTCCGCTGTAAGGACTTCGCTCGTTGATTTTCATTCCTGTAAATCCCTCGTATTTTTCACAAATTTCTGTCATATCAGAGAAATCCAATTCAGGGCAAACACCCTGTGCGTACATATTTAAAGCAATGGTGACAATGTCTGCATTTCCGGTACGTTCACCGTTTCCGAAAAGCGTGCCTTCAATACGGTCTGCCCCTGCTAAAAGTCCCATTTCTGCATCTGCCACGCCACAGCCTCTGTCATTGTGCGGATGAAGAGAAATCACAACGTTTTCTCTGTATTTTATATTCTTACAAATATATTCTACCTGACTTGCATAAACGTGAGGCATAGAATGTTGAACCGTAACCGGCAAGTTAATAATTGCCTTTCTATCACTTTGAGGCTTCCATACATCCAGCACCGCATTGCACACCTCCAGAGCATATTCCGGCTCTGTGCCTGTAAAACTCTCCGGACTGTATTCAAAGCGATAGTTCTCTCCTGCCTCTTCTGTTAAATCCTTTAAAAGTTGTGCGCCCTTTACGGCAATTTTCAAAATTTCATCTTTACTCTTTTTGAAAACCTGCTCCCTCTGTGCTAAAGAAGTAGAATTATAAACGTGAATAATAACGTTTTTTGCGCCTTTTACAGCCTCAAAGGTCTTTTTAATAATATGTTCCCTTGCCTGTGTTAAAACCTGAATGGTAACATCATCGGGAATAAGATTTTCTTCAATCAACGTACGAATAAAAGTATATTCTGTCTCGGAGGCTGCCGGAAATCCCACCTCAATTTCCTTAAAGCCTATTTTTGTAAGGAGCTTAAAAAACTCGATTTTCTGCTGTAAATTCATCGGAATGACAAGCGCTTGATTTCCGTCACGTAAATCTACGCTGCACCACACCGGCGCTTTTTCTACATAATCTTTTTCTGCCCAATCCATGCACTTCACCGGCGGAAGAAAATACTGTCTTTTATATTTATGGTAATTCATTTTCTGACTCCTCCCCTTTATATAAAGAAATATTTTCTTAATACAATAGCACTTTAAAGTGAAGCCGTCAATAATTTTGTGCTTTTTTCATACCAAAGAAAGTGATACAAAAGCCTATTATACCAATGAGCGCAATCAGCAAAAGCCGAACTCCTCCTGAGAAATCTGCAAATTCCAAAAATGCTGTTTTTATCTGTCTGACAAATTTATCCTCTCGAACCGCAAATATAATCAAAAATTCCAATGGCAATAAAATAATAATGGATTTGACTCTCAAGTAATAAATCATCGTTCCTATAAGTTCTGCTGCTATTACAAATAAAATCCCATAGCAGAGCAGCCACAGCGGTGTACCGTATTTTTCCAAAAGCACAGGTGCTTCTGTTCCCTGTACCAAATTTTTCTCTATTTCAAAAAGAAAACGCAATAAAAATAAATTAAACATAATATATACAAAATAAGAAATTGTACTGGAAATCAAAAATTCCGTTCGCGTCTGTCCAAATCCCACTGCCAGTTGAAAGCTTAAATAAAAATCTGCTACAAGCCAGATAATAAGTACAAGTCCCATGCCTAATGCCAAAAAGGCAGTTCCTAAAAATTCCGTTCCTATCCGAAGAGAATAACGAGCAGAAGTTTCACTAAGAATACGCCCAAACAACCAAACACCAACAGCCATCGCCAGGAAAAACAATATATCATTCTTTTCCACCCTCCATTTTAATCGTATATTTTTCATTTCGTACCTCCTCTCCTATATGCATACTTCCGCTTTCTTCCACAATCTCCATGATATTCCCATTAAACACAGCGCTCCTGCAATAAAAATACCGCTGTAAAGAAGGGGAGCCTGATTAAAAATTTCTACAGAAAAAGAACTTTCCCCCTTTTCGCCTTTTATAATACTTATCACTCCATATCCTACCGCAAATCCAAGAATTGCTGACGTAATCGTCAAAATTGTCATAGAAAACCATGTATGCCTCGTTTGAAAAATAGATGCTATTTCACCTAAAGACTGCGTCACTAGAAAAATGCCTGCAATACAAATTGTTTTCTCCCAATATTCCAAATTTAATTTCTGAAAATCAAATAGGATACTGATTGCAATAATGGCTACTGTGCTTATAAGTTTTACTTTTTGTACATCGAAAAAGCAACTTTTTCTGGTACATCCAAGGGCAATTTTTTGTCCTTCAATAGCATAATATCCATACATCAGTTGAACTGTGGTTACTAATATTCCCACACCTAAAAGAATAGCTCCGAAATCTTTCAGAAATACTTCCCATATCCCCTCAGCAAAAATTTCTTTCTGATTAATTTCTCTTAACAGAAGTATTGCCAATGACAGACCCACTGTCATTTCAACATTATCCCACACTCTTCCTAAAACACCGTATTTTTTCATTCCACATCATCCTCTCTGCCGCATAGAGAAATAAATATTTTCTGTAAGTGCATTTTTTGAAGGGTAATATCTTCTGTTGCTTCCAGTTCTTCCCCTTCACTCCAACGAACCATACCGCCTTTGCTTCTGCCTATCGTTTCCAGCCCATATACCTGTTTTCCCTTTATAAATGCCTCTACTTCTTCTGCTTTTCCACTGATATAGGCTGTGTGCTCCAAAAGCTCCTGAGTATTTTCTTTTAAAAGGATTTCTCCTTTATGAAGAAAAATTACTTCTTCAAACAAATCCTCTGCTTCTTCAATAATATGAGTAGAAATCACAAAAGTTCTTCCACTTTCTGTAAATTCATCTAATAAAATCCGGTAAAACTGGTCTCTCGCCACCACGTCCAAACCTGCCACAGGTTCATCTAAAAAAGTAAATTCTGCCTTGCTTGCCAGTGCAACTACAATGGTGAGCATGGAAGACATTCCTTTAGAAAGCTTAATAATTCTTTTTTTCTTATCTAAATGAAATAACTTTATTAATTGCTCTGCCAGTTCTTCATCCCAATTAGGCAGATATTCTGAAGCAATTTTCAAATATTCCTTTACCTTAAAGCCTGAGATTGCAGAAGACGCCGCACCGTTGATTTCTCTGGCAAAATAAATATGCTTTAAAGCTTCTTTATTCTCCCATACAGACTCTCCGTTTAGCAATATTTCTCCCTCTGAAGCGGGATTTTGAGCAGAAAGAATGGATAATAAAGTGGTTTTGCCAGCTCCGTTTCTCCCGATTAATCCATAAATTTTTCCTTTTTCCAATTCCAGATTTACATTATGTAAAACTTCTTTTTTGCCGTATTTTTTCGTAAGTCCTTTACACTCCAATTTTCCTTCCTTCATTATTTTTCATCTCCTTTATTTGTAGTAATCATCTCGATTAAATCTTCCTTTGTAATTCCAAGACTGGCTGCTTCTGTCAGCATACCTTTTATATAATCTTCAAAAAAATGTTCTCTTTTTTTCTTCTTAATGGCTTCCTTTGCTCCTGCTGCTACAAACATTCCAATCCCCCTTTTCTTGTATAAAATCCCCTCGTCTACCAAAAGATTTACGCCTTTTGCCGCCGTAGCCGGATTTATGGCATAAAGCTTTGCCAGCTCGTTTGTACTGGGAACTTTTTCTTCTTCCAGTATAATATCCTTCAAAATATCTCGTTCCAGCATTTCCTTAATCTGAATGTAAATGGATTTCTCCTGATTTAAGAGCTCCTGCAATCCTTTCACCTCCTGCTGTTCTTTATCGGTTTATTAGTTAGTTACTTGTGTAATTAACCATATCACCGATTATGTAATTTGTCAATGGGATAAAAAGAATTTTACAAATAGACCTTTTCAAAAATTGACAATTTCCCTACTGGCATCTATAATATTTATATTACAATCGTAAGATTTAAAGGAGTCAAATTATGAATACTCTTCCACAAATTTCCGAAGCTGAGTTTGAGATTATGAAAGTTGTATGGAAATACGCCCCTATCAGCACAAATGAAATTACCGAAAAATTATTACAAACCACAAACTGGAGTCCCAAAACAATTCAAACTCTGATTAAACGTCTTGTAACCAAGGGCGCTCTCACTTACAAAAAGCAAAGCCGTATGTTTATTTATACCCCGACAGTAAACGAAAACGAATATATCGGACAAGAGAGTTCTTCCTTTCTGAACCGCTATTATGACGGCGATATTACAGCAATGGTATCCGCCTATATAGAAAATGACAAATTATCAAAGTCAGAGCTGGATACGCTCCGCACTCTTCTTTCGCAAAAACCGAAAAAAGGAGGAAAAGAATATGGCTGATTTTATGGTTCGCTTTCTTATCTGCAATGTACTAATCTGCGGCATCATTGGCATCCTTCTGCTCATGAAACGTATTTTTAAAAACAGTTTATCCAATCGAATGCAATATAATTTATGGTTTCTGCTTATGGGGATTTTGGCTGTTCCGTTTTTACCTTTCCGTCTCTTCAAGGCATGGGAAATCTTTCTATGGTTGAAAAATCTAACTTCCTTTCCTGTGCCCAAAGCAGCAGCTAATATCAATCTGGCTTCCCATTCTAATATTGTCGGCAGCAAAAATCGGATGGAAGATTTCACTCTTTCTGTAAATAGAGAAGCTCCATCCATAATTATCTATCTATTGCTTGCTCTTTGGATTTTTGGCATGTTTATCATGCTTCTATTGGCAATCCGCTCTGTACTTCGCCTTTCAACTTTAAAAAAATCTGCCTTGCCCCTTCAGAGTCAAAAGGTTCAAAAATTGTATCAGCGCTGTTTAAAGGATATTGGCATTTCCAAAAACATTCCTGTATACAGCACCGCCTATCTAAAATCACCTGTCATGGTTGGATTTTGTAAACCGTGTATCTACCTTCCCATCCACCTGATATCAGATGATAACGAAACAGATATTCGATATATGCTGTTACATGAGCTGCAACATTATAAGCACAAAGACGGAATTGCAAGCTATCTGATGAGCCTTGCCGGAATTGTTTATTGGTTCAATCCACTTGTTTGGTATGCACAAAAAGAAATGCGTAATGAGCGGGAAATTGCCTGTGATACTTCCGTTTTAAATCTATTAGACACCGATGATTATGCTGCCTACGGAAATACGCTGATTAACTTTGCCGAAAAGATTTCTCTGACTCCGGTTCCCTTTGCATCCGGCATCAGCGGAAATATGAAGCAAATGAAACGAAGAATTGTAAATATTACTTCTTACGAAACGCCGACCTTACGGAAAAAACTAAAAAGCGCCGCTGCTTTTCTGCTAACATCTGTTCTGCTTTTGGGACTTTCACCCTTTGTCTCTACTTATGCAGCAGAGGAAACTCACTATCATTGGAATACCGCTTCCCAAAACTTTTCCGAAATAAACCACCTCCGTGATTATTTTGGAAAATATGAAGGCAGTTTTGTATTATATGATTTAAAAGGGGATATTTGGAAGATATATGATATGGAGCGTGCCACTTTACAAGTCGCACCAAATTCTACCTATAAAATATATGACGCTTTATTCGGATTAGAAAACGGTATCATCACACCGGAAAATTCCTTAATTGAATGGAACGGAAATTCCTATCCATTCGAAGCTTGGAATAGAAATCAGACATTACTGTCAGCCATGGAAGCTTCTGTCAACTGGTATTTTCAAGCCATTGATGAACAGCTTGGCGCTTCTCAAGTCCAGAAATATCTTCACGAAATCGGCTATGGAAACGAAGATTTGAGCGGTGATTTTTCTTCCTATTGGTTGGAAAGCTCCTTGAAAATTTCTCCGATAGAGCAAGTGGAGCTTCTGACTAAATTGCAGAATAACAGCTTAGGATTTGCACTGAAAAATGTAAAAGCCGTAAAAGATGCAATTCACATATCCTCCTCTGATTTTGGGAACTTGTATGGAAAAACAGGAACGGGACGAGTCAATGGGAAAGATATAAATGGCTGGTTTATCGGTTTTGTGGAAAAGACGGATAATACCTACTTTTTTGCTACTAATCTTCATGCAGCAAATCACGCAGACGGGAATGCCGCTTCGAAAATAACTATGTCTATTTTGTCTGATATGAATATCTGGGAATAGGGAAATATTGTATCTGCTAAGCATCTCGGATGTCAGGGAATACAGCAAAAGAGGATTTGAAAAAGTTGACAATAAAATAAAGTATTATATAATATACTTACCCGGGCAGTTGGGGGACGTGCTCTCACCTATTCCGATACCTTACGGAAGGCGGTGATTATTATGAGTACATATGAAGAATTAAGTCTAATCGTAAGCACAGCCTTGCTGATTGTTGCAATTCTGAATTATACACATAAGAAATAGCCGTCCTGCTCCTGAGAAAAGTAGACGGCTATTCCTTAATAGTTTAAAACTTATTCGCCGAGAGGGTGAAGTGCAGTCACCTTCCGACTCCCTTGTTTAGTGTATTATATGTCAAAGAAATATATTTGTCAAATTGTATCATCCTATAATAATTATAAAAGGAGTTGTTACTATGCCATTTCCAAAAACAAACATCCATACACTGGAAGATATCTATTCCCTGCCGGATGGAGAACGTGCGGAACTGATTAACGGAAAAATTTACAATATGGCGCCGCCAAACCGAATTCATCAGAAACTTGTAATGGAATTATCTGGAACATTAAGAGAATATATAAAATCTCAGCATGGTTCTTGTGAAATCTATCCTGCTCCATTTGCCGTATTTCTGGGAGAAAATACCCCAAACTATGTAGAACCAGATATTAGTGTTATTTGCGATAAAAACAAACTTACGGATAAGGGGTGTAATGGCGCTCCGGATTTCGTGATTGAAATCGTTTCACCCGGAAGTCGTAAAATGGACTATTCTACTAAGAATGCTCTTTATTCTGACTTCGGTGTTCGGGAATATTGGATTGTAGATCCTGCAAAAGAGAGGACCACTGTATATCGTTATGAAGAAGATGCTGCTCCTATAATTATACCTTTTTCTATGCCTATCGCCGTAGGAATTTATCAAAATCTTTCTATCACCATTGCGGACACCATTGCGGAACTTTTAGAATAAAAAGTTCCGTTGGGTGCTATATCAACCACCGGACGCAAGAAAGGAGGCTGGTGCTTATGATTACATACGGTGATTTATTTACTTTTTAATTATACTTTGTGCTGTCATAACTCTTGTTTTGACTATATTAAACCACAAAAAGTAGCACCCCCTGCTCTGGTAAAGTAAGGTGCTACTTTTTGAACCTATCTTATCTGGCGGTCAGGCGTGTACTAACCAACGGTTCTCTTGTTAAGTATATTATATGTCAGGTTGAAATATTTGTCAAATGTAAAAAATTTATAGTTGCTTTTTTATAAAAATCTGATATAATAGCATTTGTTGCGGGGTATGGCGTAGCTTGGTAGCGCGCACGGCTGGGGGCCGTGAGGTCGCAGGTTCAAATCCTGTTGCCCCGATGCTTAAACTTAAGCCCCTTGTACATCAAGGGGCTTTTCATTATGTTTATTTTACCAAATAGCCTCCATCCACAGGAATAATTGCTCCTCCCAGATAATCACTTGCATGTGAAGCTAAGAATATACAACATCCCTTCATATCGTCTCCTGTTCCCCAGCGATTAGCCGGAATTCTCTCTGTAATCTGTTGATATCTTGGATTTTTTTCATCTAACAACGCCTCATTCATTTTTGTTGCCATATATCCCGGTGCAATAGCGTTTACATTAATTCCTCTGGCAATCCAGTCATTACTCATTTCTTTCGTCATCTGAGTCACCCCGCCTTTTGCTGCTGAATATGCCGGCACTGTCTGACCTCCAAACCACGAAACCATAGATGCAATATTGATAATTTTTCCATATCCTTTTTTTAACATAATTTTTGCTGCTTCTTGGCACAAAATAAATACAGAATTCAAATTTACATTCATTACTTCATCCCACTCCGCTATCGGAAATTCTTCTGCGCTATGACGTCTTTGAATTCCATGGGCATTTACTAAAATATCTACATCTCCTCCCAGTTTTTCTATACACTGTTCAAAGCCTCTGTATACTTGCTCTCTCACAGAAAAATCAGCTTTCACACCATGACAGGAAAAACCCCTTTTTTTAAATTCATCCGCTGTCTCAAACACTTTATCAGACGTACCCACAATTACTACCTCACATCCACATTCCATGAGTCCCTCTGCCATACCGTATCCAAGACCTCTTGTTCCTCCTGTAACGATGGCTTTCCTGCCTTCAATATCAAATAATTCATTTCCCTTCATATATATTTTCATCCTTTCCTTCCACAATCTAATCAAAAAGAATTACCATTTTTTTCACTTCCGGCACCGGATTGTCCATATATTGGAATACTTTCTCTATCTCGCTAAATTTAATAAATGTTGTCGCAATGCCCTCTGTTTTAAAAGCTTTTTCTTCCATTCTCTGAATGGTCGGTTCAAACTGAAAGCAGGACATTCGAGAACCGATAATATCCAATTCTCTCTGATTTATCATTGCCTGTGTAATTTCTTCCGGTTCTGTGCAAAATCCCATCGACACTACCCTTCCTGCGTTACATACAATTCCCGGTTTCATAATCATCGTTAATGAACCTGGAAAGCACGCAGAGTCAAATGCTATGGTCACACCACATCCATCTGTGATTTTTTGTACTGCATCTGCCAAATCTTCTTTCTGAGAATTAATTACATAATCTGCTCCGTATCCTTTTGCCCTCTCTAATGAACTATCATTGATATCCGCACAAATTACTGTTTTACATCCTTTTGCCTTGCATGTCTGTAAAATAATAGAACCGATTGTGCCTGTCCCTAAAATCAATACAATATCTTCAGGTACTACTCTTCCTCTTGCTGTACAATGTGCACCGATTGCATATGGTTCAACCAATGCCGCATCCTCCCATGAAACGCTTTCCGAAATTTTGTAAATTTCGTCTGCCGGTGCGGTAAAAAATTCTCTCCATCCTCCGTCTGCGCCTGAGCCTCTTACCGCTACATGTGAACAAACATTTTTCCGTCCGATTTTGCATTGATAACATTCGCCACAGGTGTGAATTAAGTCTACAATTATATGGTCACCCTGTTTTACATTCTTTACATTTTTTCCTACTCTTTCCACAATCCCTGCATTTTCATGTCCCGGAATTCTGGGATAGGTAGAACATGGATTTGTTCCATGATAAATATGGTGGTCACTTCCGCAAACCCCTGCTGATTTCATTCTGATAAGAACTTCATCATCTTTCGGCACAGGTATTGGAGCTTCTCTGATTTCTACCTTATGAGGCGCTGTTACTACTACTTCTTTCATTGTTTCTCTCATGTCTGTTTCCACCTTTCTGGATAGCTTCACTTTACCTATCTACTATAATTTCTGAAAATATAAGCTTATGATACTAAATTTGGTAAGAATGTCGATAAAACCGGTACATACGCAAAAATAAATGCACAGGCTACTTCAACTGCAATAAAAGGCACTAAGTTTTTAGCCACTTTACTTACAGGCTGGTTAGAAAAACCACAGGCTACGAACATTGTAGTTCCAAAAGGAGGTGTTGCCTGTCCAAGAGCCAATAAGAATACAAACAACATTCCAAAATGAACAGGATCAATGCCAAATGCAGCTGCAATAGGCGCTAAAATCGGTCCTAAAATCAAATTTGTGGCTCCGACCTCTAAGAACATACCACAGATGAGCAGTAAAATGATAATCAATAATAAAAATGTGTATTTATTACTTGCAACTGTCATAAACGCATTTGTAACAGCCACCGGGATTTTATAATACGTTATTAAATATCCAAACATCTGAGCTGTAACAACTAAAAACATAAGATTTGCAGTATTTACCGCCGTACTTTTTATAATCTCCCAGACATCTTTACCTGAAATTTCTCTGTAAATTGCCATACATACTAAAAATCCATAAAATACTGCTACAACAGCAGACTCAGTCGGTGTAAAAATACCTGCATAAATTCCACCGAGAATTACAATCGGCATAATCAAAGCCCAAATAGCATCTTTAAAGGATACCAGAAATCTTTTAAAAGAAAAACCGGCTTCTTTGGGGAAATTACATTTTTTTGCTTTATAATAAGCATAAATACAGAGAAGCACACCGCAAATAATTCCCGGCAGCACACCTGCCATTAATAATTTTGCCACAGATACTCCTGTAATGTTTCCATAAATGACAAAAACTGTGGACGGAGGAATAACAATCCCAAGTGTTCCGCCTATGGCCTGTACTGCTGCGGAATAATCTTTTGGATATCCTCTTTTTACCATTTCCGGATACATCAATCCGCCAATAGCCGCCGTAGTAGCAACAGAAGAACCGGAAATAGCTGCAAAGAATGTACATGCTACAATTGATACTAAGGAAATTCCTCCCGATATCCAACCAACAAAAGAGTCTGCAAAAGCTACCAGTCTTTTCGACAATCCACCTTTTGACATAATGTCGCCTGCCAAAAAGAATGCCGGAAGTGCAAGCATGGAAAAATTGTCACATCCAGTGAAAATCTTCTGTGTTATCATAGATACAGACAATGTTGGATCTAAAAATATTGCCACAATACAAGCTCCTCCCAATGCCCATGTAATAGGAAGACCTATAAACATAAGAACAATCAATACTACAATCAATGCAATCGCTGAAGATGACATTACAAATCGCCTCCTTTCACAATCCCTTCTTTTTCTTTTATAACGTCAATTAGTTTAAATACCACTGATATAACTGCCAGTAAAAAACCTACACATAAAATTCCATACATGATATTCATCGGAAGACGAAGTGCAGGACTCATTTGATACCCTCCAATGCGGATCATTCCAAATGTACTGCAAAAGAATACGAAGGATATAAGAAGCGCCAGAATTTGCCTTCCTATTTCCAGTCTTCTTTTCATTTTTGCACTTAAAAAATTATCAATCAAATCAATTCGCACCATAAGATTTTGAGAAATTCCCATGTTAATTCCCAATAAAATCATTCCCACGAAAAGATATCTTGAGGCTTCCTCAGACCACGGAATGCTATAAAATATCACATATCTTGTAAATGTTTGTACGAAAATAATTACCATAATGGCAATTAACATGAGCCCTATAATTCCATTCACAATTCTTTGCACTTTTTCAAAAATACATTTTGCTTTTTCCATAATTTTCCTCCTTCCTTTCTATTTTGCTTTTGCAATTCTTTCAAGGGTTTCCTTATAATCTGCGCCATAGGTATCACGAACATCCTGTGTTAATGAAATGAGCTCCTCCTTATCCGGATGTGTTATAACCATTCCTTTATTTTCAAGCGTATCTAACGCTTCTTCATCCATGGTACGGCTTAATTCACGCTCTTTTATATTTTCTTCTTCCATACATTCTGTAATAATTGCTTGATGTTCTTCGCTTAAAGCATTCCATGTTTTAGGCGCCATAACAAGAAAAACCGTAGAATATACGTGTTCTGTAATAGCCATTTTTTTGTTTACTTCTACAACATTGTTTTTATCAATTACCGTAGATGGATTTTCCTGTCCGTCAATAGCGCCCTGTTGCATTCCTGTATATGCCTCGCTCCAAGCCATCGGAACCGGATCCGCACCCAATGCTTTCCATAATTTTTGATGAATTTCATTTTCCATAACTCGAATTCTCAATCCTTTAATATCTTCTGCGGAATTTACATCTTTTTTAGAATTTGTCAAATTTCTAAATCCTGACTCCCAAATTCCCAAGCCCTTTAATTCCACCTCAGAAAGTCTGTTTAGAAAATCCTGTCCTATTTCACCTAAAAATACTTTATCTGCATGTTCTGTACTCTCTATTACATATGGCAAATCAAAAGCAGCTATGTCCGGAATAAAGTTCGCCAACACGCTTTGATTTACAACTGCAATATCAAGATTTCCCAACTCACAGGCTTCTATATTATCTCTCTCGGATCCTAATTGTCCGTTATGAAACACAGAAATATTGATTTCTCCGTTTGACTTCTCATAAACGCTTTTCGCAAAGTCCTCCATAGAAATTCCAATTGCCCCATCTGCTGCTGATGCTTGCGCCATGCGCAAATGAACGGTTCCGTCTTCTTCGTATATTGTCCCTTTTTTTCCACACCCTGACAAGGATAAAAACGTAACCGTCGCTACCATTGTCATCATTATTTTCAACTTTTTCCCCATACTTTCCTCCTTAAGGTGTCTGCAAAGCCCCATCCCTGAGTCTGGTTTGTGTCCATGTAGTCACGGTATTTTCGCAGGGATATTTTTTTGCTTCGTCTTCATCAATATCTACACCCAACCCCGGTTTATCGTTTGCATATACATATCCATTCTTAAACTCCGGCAATCCCGGAAATACATCTAAAAGTGCTCCTTTCGGTCCTTTTAAATCCTGAATTACAAAATTGGGCGGCTCTATTCCGGACCATTCCTGTACACCAAAATTTTGAGCTGCTAAATCAATATGTATGTTTGCCGCATGAGCTACCGGTGACATATCTCCGGGACCGTGCCATGCTGTACGAACACCAAATTGTTCCGCAAATATCTGCAGCTTTCTCGCCGGGGTAATACCTCCGATTTGGCTTAAATGTACCCGAATGTAATCAATATATCTCTCCGTAATTAAAGTTTTCCATTCGCAGGCATTATTAAATAGCTCTCCCTGCGCAATTGGAATACTGGTCTGCTCTCTCAAAACCTTTAACCATTCAATTTGTTCCAGCGGTACCGGATCTTCTAAAAAAAATAAATCAAACGCTTCTAATTCTTTTGCCAATTTTACCGCTTCTATGGGTGCAATCCTCTCATGTACATCGTGTACCAGTTCCATATCATACCCAATTCTATTTCTTATCTGCTCAAATAGTTTTACCGTATCTCTCATATATTTCCTAGAGTCTAAATAAACACCCGGATGCGCACCCATAGGAGCTGACTTAGGAGTACATCCATATGTCTCGCCTCCATATCCTCCACATTGACAACGCAGATGTGTTATTCCCATTTCTTGAAATCTTTGAATGTTTTCGCAAATTTCCTCAATGTCTTTTCCATCTACATGACGATAAACAGGAATACCCTCCCTGACTTTTCCGCCAAAAAGTTGATATAACGGCATTCCGGCCAGCTTTCCTTTAATATCCCACAGAGCCATATCAATACCTGATATAGCATTATTTTCAATCGGACCGTTTCGCCAATATCCGTTTTGGTGCATTAATTGCCATAACTCGCTAATATTCTCTGCATCACGACCAACCAAAAGTGGTTTTAAATAATTTTCAATCAAGTGCTGAACGGTAAGATGACGATATGCAAAAGTTGCACATCCAAGTCCATAAAGTCCCGGCTGGTTAGTTTCTACTTTTACTGTTACTAAATTAATCCCTTCCGGAGCTGTGCAAATCGTTCTAATGTCTTTAATTTTTACTCCCATATTTCCCTCCCTTTATACTTGTATGACGAGTGATAAGTTGATTATATTTTAACTTGTCATACATGTCAATATATAATAATATTTTCTTTTAATATACGTTATTTTTCAGCTTATTTACTAATTCTTGTTGTTCTTTTTTGTTAATTTTTTCAATCAATAGAATTAAAATCAAAAAAGATTGTGCAACAGCGCAGTTTCTTATAAACGAAAAAAGCAGGCACTTTTATGTGTCCGCTTTTTATATAATCTCCTATATTTTCTTCATTGCTTGGTTCATGTGGTTCCACATTGCACGATAAGCTTTTTGTGAATTCTTCTCCTTAAATGCTTCTAAGATTTCCGTATGGCAATCAATTCCCGATTGGAAGCCAAAAAGAGCATTCATCTGGTTGTGATTTTTTCTTGTCTCTAAAAAAACCTTGTGAAGAGACTTCTCCAAAAGTTGATTTCCTGATGCTTTACAAATAACTTCATGAAATTTCAAATCCGCATTTACAAAAGCATCCCTTTCCCCCTCATATTTTTTCATTTGCTTTAAATACTTCTCTAATTCTGATACAACCTGACTGTCTCCCCTCTCTACTGCCAATCTGCACGCATCCGGCTCTAAAATCCTGCGAAATTCCAATACTTTTTCAATATCCTTACAGTCTTCAGAAGTAATTTTATTGTCTGCTTCCTCCCAATTTTCTACTTGGCTGTTGATAAGATATGTTCCCTTTCCATGCACACTTTCTAATACGCCGATGCCAATCATATATTGAAGAGCTGCTCTGACACTGGAGCGGCTGACACCCAAAGTAGATGTCATCTGATTTTCCGATGGTATTTTCTCACCTACTTTCCAGTTTCCTGCTTCTATATTTTCTTTTAAATATTCTACGACTTGCTCTGTTACATTTACTTTTTTTATTCTCATTTTTATTCTTTATTTAACCTCTTTATACAGCACTTTTTTATTTTATCTTAATTTTACAGCATTTTACAATTCTTGCCTACTGTAATTTTAATATTTCTGTCGTTTCTTTTTCGTCTACGCAAAAAATCGCTCAGACCTATAATCCAAGCGATTTTAACTATACTATTTTTTTACCAATCTTATTACAAAAATCTCCTTATCGGAACCGTAATCACTCTCAGCACACCATAGAAAATTTTCTTTCCCGTACTCATTTCTTTTTTCTGATACTCCGGTCCATACTCATATTCTCCGCTTTCTGTCATGGTACGGCTGGCAAGCTTATCCTGCTCTGCCTCTTGTCTAATCTGCTCGTTCAAAGCAACGGAGTCTACCGCCAGCATCAGTTCCGTATCCTGATAAGTGCTGCGCATATCCATATTATACGAGCCAACCAGACTCATTCTCTCATCAATCAGAACTGCCTTTGTATGGCTGGAGTGTTTTCCCATAAATTCATACACCTGTACGCCTGTTGCCCAGATTTTTTCCTTTTGATTGAGATAATCGGTACAACCCCATGGATTGGCACCGCTGGAAACGTCATTTGTGATAATTTCTACATTTTCCGTTTTTTTACAGACCTGTGTCAAATCCTCGTACATTTCTTTTCCACAAATAATATACGGTGTGTAAACGGTTACATCATCACCGGATTTCATCAGCTCTGTAATGGTGTACCACATCACCGGCTCTTTGTTTTCTGCCTCTATGGGATTTTGTAAAAGTGTTACTTTATTGGTGTCTACTGTCAATTCCTGCCAGTTCCACTCTTCGTAAGCATCCGGATATAATTCTCGCAATTTTAGACTACGTTTTTTTAAATCCGTCAAACATTGTTCAATTTCTTCTGTTTGCTTTTTACACTCATAAGGTTTACTGTCCTTTAAGTTCCAAATACTTTCAAAATACTGTTTTAACTGGTCTATAGACCCCTGTATATTTTCATCCTCTTTATAAACAAACAGTTCTCTGTCTAAATTTTGACTTTCTGAATAATCTCCCAGAAATAGATTTGTTGTATTTCTTCCTCCCAGAAGATACATTTTATTATCTACAATTACATATTTGTCGTGAAGTCTTGCCTGTAGTTTCCACGGCTTTAATAAGTTCACAGGATTATAAATCTGTATTTCAACATTTTCGTGAGATGCTAATGCCTGAAACCACTGGCTGGATTTCATTTTCATATCTATAAACCCATTTCCACCATCTACAATAACTTTTACCTTAACTCCACGCTCTGCAGCTTCTAAAAGAGAACACATCACATCTTTGCCACTGCTGTCTGCATTAAAATCAAAGGTAGACAATATGACTTCCTTCTGCGCCTCACTGATCATTTTTAAACGATATTTTAAGGCTTCCACATTATCGTCTACATAAGCTACTCTCTCTTTGCCATTTGTATCTCCATAACAGTCTTCTGCCTGAAACTCTTTTTTGTAATTACTGGAAACTTTTTTATGTCCCACATAAGGCAACGTCAAAGCTCCTACGTAAGCAACCAGAAATACTGTAATAATTTTTCCTATGTGTTTAATCGTACTCACTCCTATTCCAACAATCTCCTGACTGTTTCCTTTATTCAAAGGGTAAGTATAATTACTTTATATGCAGAAATCAAGAATCCTGACACAGGTTATAGAAATATAAGATTTTTCATTTATTCTTTATAATATAATTCACAAGACCTTCTGCCTCAATAATTCTCTGCATAAATTCAGGGAACGGCTGAATTGGATATTCCTTCTCTTTGGAAAGATTACGGATAATACCGTTATCAAAATCCACTTCCACCTCATCGCCTTTTTCAATATCTCTGGCAGCCTCCGGACATTCTACAATAGGGAGTCCGATATTGATGGCATTTCTGTAAAAAATACGGGCAAAGGTTTCCGCAATTACACAACTGATGCCGGCGGCTTTAATTGCCATAGGAGCATGTTCCCTTGAAGAACCGCAGCCAAAATTTTTGTTTGCCGCCAAAATATCACCTTTTTTTACTTCATTCACAAAATTTTTATCAATATCTTCCATACAATGAGCTGCCAATTCTTCTGCCTTTGATGAATTTAAGTATCTGGCAGGAATAATTACGTCAGTGTCTACGTTGTCTCCATATTTAAAAGCATTTCCTTTTACTTTCATTTTCTATTCCCCCTATTCTTCCGGACTTGAAATTTTTCCTGTTATGGCGCTGGCTGCTGCCACTGCCGGACTTGCAAGATAAACTTCTGATTTTACATGTCCCATTCTTCCTACAAAGTTTCTGTTTGTTGTAGAAATGCAGCGTTCTCCCTCTGCCAAAATGCCCATATAACCGCCCAAGCACGGACCACATGTTGGCGTACTTACCACAGCGCCGGCTTCAATAAAGATTTTCAGCAATCCTTCTTCCAATGCCTGAAGATAGATTTTCTGCGTTGCCGGAATAATAATGCAGCGCACGCCTTTTTTTACCTTGCGATTTTTTAATATCTGAGCAGCGCATCTCAAATCGTCAATTCTTCCGTTGGTACAAGAACCGATAACTGCCTGATCAACTATAACATCATCCTGTATTTCATCAATTGTCTTTGTATTGGAAGGTAAATGCGGAAATGCCACCGTAGGTCTTAACTTGCTTAAATCAATGGTATATTCCTCATCATAAACTGCATCTTCATCAGGCTCATAACGTTTATATGGTCTTTTAGAATGTTCTTTCATATATTGCTCTGTCTTTTCATCTACCGGAAAAATACCATTCTTAGCTCCTGCCTCAATTGCCATATTTGCAATCGTGAAACGATCATCCATGGAAAGATTTTTCACACCTTCCCCTGTAAATTCCAGAGATTTATATAATGCTCCATCAACACCAATTTTTCCAATGAGATGCAAAATAACATCTTTACCACTTACCCATTTGGAAGGTTTTCCGATTAAATTGATGCGAATTGCGGAAGGAACTTTAAACCAAGCTTTTCCTGTTACCATCGCAGCTGCCATATCTGTACTTCCTACACCGGTAGAAAATGCTCCTAATGCTCCATAAGTACAAGTATGAGAGTCCGCTCCGATAATGGCATCACCAGCGACTGTCAAACCACTTTCCGGTAAAAGAGCATGCTCAATTCCCATTTCTCCTACGTCAAAATAGTTCGTAATCTCATGACGGGCTGCAAATTCTCTTACGCATTTACAGTTTTCTGCTGATTTAATATCTTTATTTGGAATAAAATGGTCCATAACCAATGCTATTTTATCTTTATGAAAGACACCTTCCGCTTTCATTTTTTCCATTTCGTGAATTGCCACAGGAGAAGTGATATCATTGCCCAGCACCAAATCCAATTCTGCCTCAATCAACTGTCCTGCTTCCACTTTTTCAAGCCCTGCATGGGCTGCTAATATTTTTTGTGTCATTGTCATTCCCACAAAATCCACCTCCGATTTATTTCTGCTATTGCCATTTTAGCATGGGCTTTGTTATACTAGAAATACATATTGACTATAAGAGCTATAACTTAAGCTTATGAGTTTCAAAGGAGCAAAAACATGGATCAAAATCTTTCCCTATATCGGGTATTTTATACAGTGGCAAATACAGGAAATATTTCAAAGGCTGCTGCCAGACTTTACATCAGCCAACCTGCTATCAGCAAATCCATTCGCAAATTGGAGGAAAATTTAGAGGTTTCTCTTTTTTCCCGTAATTCCAGAGGCGTTCAGCTAACAGAAGAAGGAGAACTTCTCTATCACTACGTTCAAAATGCCTTTTACTCTCTGGAAAAAGGAGAAACGCAAATCAAGAAAATTCACGAGCTGGGCATCGGACATATACATATCGGCGTATCCACCACATTGTGCAAATACGTTCTTTTGCCGTACTTAAAGGAATTTATTGAAACCCATCCCCATATTCGTATTTCCATTGAGTGTCAGTCCACTAATCATACCTTGCAGCTTTTAAAAGAAAACAAAGTTGACTTAGGACTTATTGGAAAACCGGAGCGTCTCTACCATACGCATTTTGACTCATTGGGAGAAATCGAAGACATTTTCGTATGCACAAAATCCTATATGGAGCATCTTTCCAAGCGCAGCGATTACTCAGAAAATCCTTTTCAGTCTGCTACCTTAATGCTATTAAATAAAGGAAATATGACACGACAGTATATTGACGACTATCTTGCCTCCTGCCGTATGGAAGCGGATAATCTTTTGGAAGTTTCTACTATGGACTTACTCATTGAATTTGCCAAAATAGGCATGGGGATTGCCTGTGTCATACGACAATTTGTAGAAAAAGAATTGGCAGAAGGTTCTCTGATAGAAGTTCCCCTTCCTATATCCATAAACAAACGAGAAATTGGTTTTGCATTACCTGAAAATATCAGCCAAAACAAAGCAGTAAAAGAATTTATACATTTTTACAGAAAAAGCACTTCTGATTAAGCTCAGAAGTGCTCCTTTTATTAGTTATCAATCAATTTTTCTTTTCCGTTCCAGCTATACAGCTTACGAAGCTCTGCACCGACTTCTTCTAACTGGTGTTCTGCTTCTCTTCTTCTCATTGCGCCAAAGTGCATACATCCGGACTGATTTTCCAAAATCCAGTTTTTTGCAAATGTTCCGTCCTGAATATCTGCTAAAATCTGTTTCATTGCTTTTTTTGTCTCGTCTGTAACAATCTTTGGTCCTGTAATATAATCACCAAATTCTGCTGTATTAGAAATAGAATAACGCATTCCTTTAAATCCGCTTTCGTAAATCAAATCTACAATCAGCTTCATTTCGTGAATACATTCAAAATATGCGTTTTCCGGTGCATATCCTGCTTCTACTAAAGTTTCAAATCCTGCTTTCATAAGAGCTGTAACACCGCCGCAAAGCACTGCCTGCTCTCCGAAAAGGTCTGTTTCTGTCTCTACCTTAAAGGTTGTTTCCAAAACTCCGGCTCTTGCACCACCAAGCGCTGCTGCGTAAGCCAATGCTTTTTCTTTTGCCTTTCCTGTGTAGTCCTGCTGAACAGCTACCAGACATGGAGTTCCTCTGCCGATCTGATATTCGCTTCTTACTGTGTGTCCCGGCGCTTTTGGTGCAATCATAGTTACGTCCACGTAAGCCGGCGGCTTAATCTGTCCGAAATGAATTGCAAAGCCATGAGCAAACATCAGCATATTGCCTTCTTCCAGATTTGGCTCGATGTCTTCTTTATATAATTTTGCCTGTTTTTCATCATTGATTAAAATCATGATAATATCGGCTTTTTTTGCTGCTTCTGCCGCTGTATAAACTTCAAATCCCTGTTTTACTGCCTTGTCCCAAGATTTAGAGCCTTCATATAAGCCTACGATTACATTACAGCCGGACTCCTTTAAGTTCAATGCGTGAGCATGTCCCTGACTGCCGTATCCGATAATCGCAATGGTTTTTCCCTCTAAAAGAGCTAAATTACAATCTTCCTGATAATAAATTTTTACTGCCATTTGTATATTCCTCCTGTTTATGTAATAAAATTAAAACTCTTCCTCATCCTCTGAAAGGTAGAAAATGTCATCCGAGCCTCTTGAAAGTCCGGCAATACCGGTTCTGGCTATCTCCAGAATTTCATAACCATCAAGCAGGTCTATAAAAGCTTCCAGCTTTGATTTATTTCCGGTGAGCTCTACAATCATAGACTCTTTTCCCACATCTATAATATTGGCTCTGAAAATATCTACAATCGCTGTAATCCCCGCCCGCTGCTCCGGCGAAACTCTGACTTTTACCAGCATCAGCTCTCTGGTAACACTTTGATCGTCTTTTAATACTTTTACAGAAAGAACGTCTTCCAGTTTCTCTACCTGTCGTGTTATCTGCTCCAGAATTAACTCATCACCCTTACATACGACTGTCATACGGGTATAATTGGGATCTGTGGTAATTCCCGCCGATAAGCTGTCAATGTTATAACCCCGGCGGCTGAACAATCCCGAAACTCTACTCAGTACGCCGGCTGTATTTTCAACCAGAATAGACAATATTCTCTTGTTCATACAGCATCTTCTCCTCTGCCTTTTGGCTAACTTTTCTGTCATTCTACCAACTATCAAAAGCTTTGTCAATGCAATCTGAACGCTATAACTAATTAGAATGTAATACATAACTCTAAATAATGATGTTAGGGCGCAATTTCCTATGAAATGAAAAAAGATGAGACCATCACATTAAGCAAAAATCAGAATGTCTATACATTTTTAGCAAATTTGTTGTCCACATAATGTATAAATATTCTCGATATCACTTAATGCAACAGTCTCATCTTTTAAATTCCTCTGTCTCTCGCCGCTTTCATACGTGCCATCGCTCTTGCCAGAGATGCTTTGGAAACATAGTATTCCTGCATACTCTGCTGCTGACGAAGCTGCTCTTCGGCTCTTTCCTTCGCTTCTTTTGCACGTTTTACGTCGATATCTTCCGGCTTTTCAATACTGTCTGCCAAAACCGTCACACGGTTATTGATAATCTGGGCAAAACCGCCTCCCACAATAGCAATATGTTCTGTTCCGTCCTCTGTCTGAAAACGCATTTCTCCAGGAACAATAGCAATCATCATATCTGCATGGTGGGCTAAAATGGTAATACTTCCATCCTTTGCAGGGAGTGAAATACTTGTACCTCTGCCATGATAAAAATCTTTATCACTGGCGATTACATTTAAACCAAATGTTCCCATTTTTTCTCACTCCTTTGGACTAGGCATTCTGTTTTGCTTTTTCAATTACTTCATCAATAGTACCTACATTGAAGAAAGCATTTTCCGGATAGTCATCCATTTCGCCTTCCACAATCATCTTAAATCCACGAATAGTTTCTTTTAATGGTACATATTTTCCCGGAATACCAGTAAATACCTCTGCCACATGGAATGGCTGAGAAAGGAATTTCTGCAATTTTCTGGCTCTGGCAACTACTTTCTTATCTTCATCAGAAAGTTCTTCCATACCTAAAATTGCAATAATATCCTGTAATTCTTTATATTTCTGAAGGTACTCCTGCACCTTTCTGGCAACTTCATAATGTTCCTGTCCTACTACATCTGCCTCCAGAATACGAGAAGTAGATTCCAACGGATCTACGGCAGGATAAATACCCTGCTCTACAATCTTTCTGGATAATACGGTAGTTGCATCCAAATGCGCAAAAGTTGTAGCAGGCGCCGGGTCAGTCAAGTCATCCGCAGGCACATAAACTGCCTGCACAGATGTAACAGAACCATTCTTTGTAGAAGCAATTCTCTCCTGTAATTCACCCATTTCCGTAGCCAGCGTAGGCTGATATCCAACTGCAGAAGGCATACGTCCTAAAAGAGCGGATACCTCTGAACCTGCCTGAGTAAAACGGAAAATATTATCAATAAATAAAAGTACATTCTGATGTTCTTTATCACGAAAATATTCTGCCATGGTAAGTCCCGTCTCAGCAACACGCATACGTGCTCCCGGTGGCTCATTCATCTGTCCGAATACCAGAGCTGTTTTCTCCAGAACTCCGGATTCCTTCATTTCACTCCAAAGATCATTTCCCTCTCTGGAACGCTCTCCTACTCCTGTAAAAATAGAATAGCCACCATGTTCTGTAGCAATATTACTGATAAGTTCCTGAATAAGAACTGTTTTACCTACTCCGGCACCACCAAAAAGACCGATTTTTCCTCCCTTTGCATAAGGAGCTAATAAGTCAATAACTTTAATACCTGTTTCCAAAATTTCCACAACAGGGCTCTGTTCATCAAAGGCAGGAGGATCTCTGTGAATAACCCAATGTTCTGCGTTATCCAGCTGTTCTCCTTTATCAATGGTTTCTCCTAAAACATTGAATAAACGTCCCAATGTCTCTTTTCCTACCGGTACAGAAATTCCCTGTCCTGTTGCTGTCACTTCCATATCTTTACAAAGTCCGTCACTGGATGCCAGCATAATACATCTCACTGTATGATTTCCTATATGCTGGGCAACCTCCATAACGACTTTTTTTCCGTTCAGCTCTACCGTAAGAGCATCTTTAATATTTGGAAGGTCCTGCTCCTGGAATTCCACGTCTACAACGGGGCCCATAACCTGTACAATTTTTCCTTTATTCATTGTATAAAAACCTCCTTCCTTTATTGTTTCTTTTTCTGTGCTTTTGCACCGCTGATTACCTCAGTAATTTCCTGTGTAATTGCAGCCTGTCTGACACGATTATATTTAATTGATAAATCTTTTAACATATCTTTGGCGCTGGTGGTCGCCGCATCCATGGCCTGCATACGGGAATTATGCTCACTGGCATAAGACTCTACCAGACATCCATAAATCATACCTCTTAAATAATTAGGAACAATCGTATTCAACAATTCTTCCGCTGACGGTACCATTTCAATTTCTTCCTGATGGGTATCTACCAAAAACTGTGACGATGCATTAAAAGTTGTCTTCTTCAAAGGCAGAAGCTGCTGTTCTTCCGCCACCATAGATGCTGCATTTGCCATACGTGTATAAATGATATGTACCTCATCAAGCTCGCCGTTTAAATACATATCAATCATCTTTTCAGAAATAACTCTGGCTCTGTGCATGGTAGGCTTTTGAACAGTAAAGCGGAAATTTGTATCCACAGACACATCCTTTTTATAAAAATATTGTCTTCCCACTTCTCCCAGTACAAACAGATGTGTATGCTGTTTCTTCGCCATACCTTCTTCTGCCAGTTTAAAGACATTATGATTATATGCACCTGCCAACCCTTTGTCCGCACTTACTACAATATAACCGATTTTTTTATCTTCTGGCAAAATCTCAGTACGCTCATCAAAATACCGGTGTTCAATCTCAGATGTATGTCTTAAAATACGTCCAATGGCAGCCTGCAAAGAGTAAAAATAAGGCTCTGTATCTGCAAGAACTTTTTTTGCTCTTTTCATTTTTGAAGATGAAATCATATACATGGCATTGGTAATTTTCATGGTATCACGGATGCTTTTCATACGACTTTGTATTTCTTTTGCGTTTGCCATTTTATCACCTGTTCCTGTTCTTAAATTCCTTTGCCGCCTCTAAAATCTTTTCTCCCAATTCATCAGAAAGAACTTTTTTATCAAGTATTTCTTCTTTGATTTCAGGATATTTCTGTTCAAAATATTCCAACATATCCATCTGGAATGTTTTCAGTTCCGTTACCGGAATATCTGTTAAAAGCTTATGTGTAGCTACCCACAAAGTAATCACCTGTTCATGAGAAGCCAATGGTCTGCACAAAGGCTGTTTCAACAGTTCCATCAAACATTTTCCATAGTCTAACTGTGCCTTTGTTGTCTCATCTAAGTCTGAAGAAAACTGTGTAAACACCTGCATTTCTCGATACTGTGCCAAATCAATTCGCATACTTCCAGACGCTTTTTTCATTGCCTTCGTCTGCGCAGCACCACCTACACGGGATACAGAAAGACCTACATTTACCGCTGGACGAACACCCTCAAAGAATAAATCACTTTCAAGGAAAATCTGTCCGTCTGTAATAGAAATAACGTTTGTTGGAATATATGCAGACACATCTCCTGCCTGTGTTTCAATAATCGGAAGGGCTGTAATAGAACCGCCTCCTGCCTCATCACTCAATCGGCTGGAACGTTCCAGCAATCTTGAATGAAGGTAAAATACATCACCTGGATATGCCTCACGTCCCGGTGAACGCTCTAACAGAAGAGATAGCGCACGATATGCAACTGCATGTTTTGACAAATCATCATAAACAATCAGTACATCTTTTCCCTTATACATAAAATATTCTGCCAGAGCTGTTCCTGAATATGGTACAATATACTGTAAAGGCGCACAGTCACTTGCTGTTGCTGAAAATACAGTCGTATATTCCATTGCCCCGTATTTTTCCAGAGTTCCTACTAATTTTGCTACTGTAGATGCTTTCTGTCCAATTGCTACATAGATACACATTACATCTTTTCCCTTCTGGTTCAAGATTGTATCAATAGCAATAGAAGTTTTTCCTGTCTGACGGTCACCGATAATCAATTCTCGCTGTCCGCGTCCGATTGGGAACATAGAATCAATAGCCAAAATACCTGTTTCCATTGGTACGGATACAGATTTTCTGTCAATAATTCCCGGTGCCTCCTGCTCGATTGGGCGGTAATCATCTGCTTCTATTTCACCTTTTCCGTCAATCGGTGCACCTAATGCATCTACAATTCTTCCGATGAAATTTTCGCCTACGGGAATACCTGCTCTTTTCTTTGTACGTGCAACCTTTGTACCTTCTTTAATTCCTGTATCTTTTCCGAAAATAATGACGCCGATTTCATTTCGTTTGATATCCTGTACCATTCCTTTAACGCCATTTTCAAAGGTTACAATTTCGCCGTACATAGCATGGTCTATTCCGTAAACAGTTGCAATCCCATCACCCACCCAGATGACATTTCCAACCTCTTTCACGCCCTCTGTGCTTTGAAAATTATCAATTTCTTCCTTCAGAATTGAAATAATTTCTTCTGAGTTGATTGAACTCAAACCGTTCACCTCCAGATTAATTTTTGTTGTAATTCATGAATACTGCCCTTTAAGCTGTTATCATATTCATGGTCTTTTGTACGAATAATAAATCCACCTACAAGACTTTTATCCTCTTTTAATTCAAGAGCAACTGCCTGTGTATGATACTGTTTTTTCAGGAATTTTTTTATCCCTTCCAACTGTTCGGCCTTTGGAGGCGTTACATAATACAATGTGGCAGATAATATTTTCTTTTGTTCATTATAATGTTCTTGATATGCCTGAAAAATTTCATTTAAAAGCTCTGCATGTTTATATTTACACACAACACACAGAAAATTGTGAAGTTCCTTTGGAAAAACTCTGTTGATAACTCTCTGTTTTTGCACAAAGGATATTGTGGGATTTTCCAATGTTTTTAAAAGCTCAGGCACTTCTTTTAAAAGCCTCTGTGTCTCCAAAATACTTTCTTTGGGAACATTAAGCTGATAAAGCACTTTACCATAATTAATAGCTGTCTGTGTCATCTGCATCACCTGCTTTTGCTAAAAATTTATCGTAGAGCATATCATTGCTGTTTTCATCACTTTTCTCTAAAAGTAATTTTTTTGCTGCCTGCATAGCAAGCTGTGCAATTTCTTTTTTTGCTCCCTGCATGGCATTTTCCTGTTCCTGACGGGCAGTATTTTGCGCAGCTTCGATAATCTTTGCTGCTTCATTGTTGGCATTTTTCACAATACTTTCTCTTACCTGTCTTGCATCTGTTTTTGCATTTTCCAAAATTTGGGAAGACTCTTCTTTTGCCATTGCCAGAGATTTCTCATACTGTAATTTCAATTCTTCGGCTTTTTCACGACTTACACGAGCTTCCTCCATCTCTTTTGCTATACACGCTTTTCTCTTTTCCATAATGCCCAACACCGGACCAATAAGGAATTTTTTCATTAAGAGATAAAGCACAATCAGATTTATAATCGTCCAGACAAGGCTCCAGCCAAGACTCATCATCTTTCATGCACCTGCCTTTCCCTGCTGATTATAAGAATAAAATTAACAATCCGATAACGAAACCATAAATAGCTGTTGCCTCTGCAAGTGCACAACCAAGAAGTAATGCTTTGCTGATTTTGCTTTCTGCTTCTGGCTGTCTTGCGATTGCTTCTACTGCCTTTGCTGTTGCATGACCAATTCCTAAACCTGCTCCGATACCTGTTAATACTGCAATACTTGCTCCAATTGCTGCTGTCATAATTCATTTCTCCTTTTCATATAAAATTTAATCTTCTATTTGCTCTTTAATAAAGAGCGATGTTAAAAACACAAATACGTATGTTTGAATCAAACCATCAAACACATCAAAATACAAACTAAACGGAATCGGCAAAAGTGCCGGCATAACCGTTTTTAATAACTCCATAATTACAAATGAACCAATTACATTACCAAACAAACGCATGCATAATGAAACTGGACGAATTGCAATCTCCATGATGTTGATTGGAGCTACTAAAGCCATAGGCTCTGCAAAGCTTTTCACAAATCCCTTTCCGCCTTTTTTATGAAAGCCGGAATAGTAAATGAGAAATACGCTCATAAGCGCCAAAGCTGCTGTCACGTTCAAATCCTTGGTCGGAGGTTTAAATCCTAAAAGTCCGATTAAATTAGCCACTCCAATATAGAGCGCCGTAGAAATCAGATACGGTATGTACCGCTTTCCTTCCTCCCCCAGAATGTCTGTGAAAAAGTCGTTCAGAAAACCAATAGATGCTTCTAATGCCAACTGCTTTCTTCCCGGATTTTCCACTTTCAAATTCCGAACAAGTATAATCGACAGGATGGTTAATGCTGCCATAATAATCCATGTAACTACCACGGACTCACCTACCGGAATTCCACCAAAAATCGGAATATTGAACACGGTTTCGCATTGAAGTTCTTCCGTAATTCTTTCCGCAATATTGTTCGTAAGACATTCCTCCCTTTCTCTTTTCTATTGTCGCTGTGAGCAATAAAACAGAAATCGGCACGTGTTTTTGTGTCTTCTTATTAAATTGCTTTTAACACATTACTGCTAATCATTTCATTTGTCAATCTTTGGTTTTTTCATAAAAAAGAGAAAGTTTTCGTCAATTTTTCTTGTAGATTTTTGATGTTTTTCTTTGTTTTTGTAATAATTTCCATGGTTTTTTATACCATTCGGTATATACTGGTTCTACCAGTTTAAAAATGCACAAATATTATCCATTTATCCTCTCATATTTTGTAAGATATGATAAAATATACACGCATATACTTATGAGGATTGCCTATATCCGTCACAGCTTGCTATAATAAACTAAAAAAGGAGGTATCTGATAGTGGAAATGCAACAACTTGTCATAGCCGGCGCCGGTCCGGCAGGGGTATCTGCCGCTTTATATGCAGTACGCATGGGCTTTCCGCCGCTGGTTATCCATAACGGATACGGCGCTTTAGAAAAGGCAGAAAAAATAGAAAATTACTACGGGCTTCCGTCTCCTGTTTCCGGAAAAGAACTGTATGAGAACGGTCTTTCTCAATTAGCGGCTCTGAACGTTCCTGTTTTAAAGGATGAACTGCTTTCAATTACATACGATGGAGAATATACCATACAAGCCTCTGAAGGTTCCTATCACACCCAAGCGCTTATTCTGGCAACGGGAACAAAAAGAAATACTCTTTCTCTAAAAGAGTTGAAAAAATATGAAGGAAACGGCATCAGCTACTGCGCAGTATGCGATGGCTTCTTCTATCGGCAAAAGGAGGTTGCCGTACTTGGCAATGGCTCTTATGCCCTCCATGAGGCAAAGGTTTTAGAACCTCTCGCAGCAAAGGTAACTATACTAACCAATGGAAAAGAACCGGATTTTTCTTTGGAAGAACTGGGTTCTATTCAATTAGAAAAAAGAAAGATTATCTCTGCAAAAGGAGAAAATTCTCTTTCTGAATTGGAATTGGAAGACCATACTGTCTTTCCCCTCGATGGCCTGTTTGTCGCATTAGGAACAGCAGACAGCACAGATATTGCCAGAAAACTGGGACTTTTCATGGAAGACAATCATATTTTAATTGAAGCGGATACCAGCACTCCTCTCCCCGGTCTCTTTGCAGCCGGAGACTGCACCGGAGGCATGCTGCAAATCGCAAAAGCTGTATATGAAGGCGCACTTGCAGGAACATGTGCCGTTAATTATTTAAAGTCAAAAAAATAAAATTATATATTTAAAGGAGGCTATTCTTATGGCTATGGAATTTACATCTGAAAATTTTGCAAAAGAAGTGTTACAATCTGACGTACCGGTACTGGTTGATTTTTGGGCAACTTGGTGTATGCCATGTAAAATGCTGGCTCCGGTAATTGAAGAATTGGCAGAAGAAGCAAACGGACGTTACAAAGTAGGAAAAATCGATGTAGACGCAGAACCTTCTCTTGCAGCACAATACGGTATTATGAATATCCCTACTGTACTGGTGTTTAAAAATGGGCAGGTCGCTGACAAATCCGTAGGGGCTGTTCCTAAAAAACAGCTGGAAACTTTGTTAAAATAATTTAACTTATTATGCTTATAAATTTAGTAAAACAAGAGCTGCGATGTAAGATTTACTCCTACCGCAGCTCTCATTTTTCTGTCATCTTTTTATCATTTTCTGTAAGTTTTTATAGAAGTTTATAAAGCTCTTCTCTTTTCTCGATTTTTATTTCACCTCTGTTTAAAGATATATATCCCTGTTTTGCAAGCTGTTTTAAAATACGACTGACTGCTTCTCTGGCACTTCCAATAATTTTCGCAATTTCTTCATGTGTCATGGTGATACTGGATGTCTTATTTTTGGCTGCCTCATCTAATAAAAAAGAAGCAATTCTCTGTGTAAGGCTCAAAAACATCAGCTGCTGTAAAGCTTCTACTACATCCGAAAAACGTCTTGCAGTTTCTTTGTACATAAAATTTTCCAAATAAATATTTTCTTTTGTCAATGTAGAAAGAATTCGGGCCGGAATAAGAAGTACCTGTGTGAACCCTTGAGCCTGGATTTCCACATCAAAAGTAATTGCAGAAAGAATACAAGAGGCTGCCAAAAAGCAAACATCTCCTTCCCGTAAGCGATAAATAGTGACTTCTTTCCCTTCATCAGATAATAAATACGTCCTAAGGCTTCCATTTAAAACCAAGAGTCCACCAAGACATTCTCTGGCTCCTGAATAAACAATCTCGCCTGTTTCATAACTTATTACCCTAGATTCCTTAAGAATCAGCTTTTGCTGTTCCTCTGTAAGTTTCTCCCAAAATTCCTGTTGTTTTAATACGCTTTCTATTGTTTCATTCATTTTTATCCCTACCTGTCTTTAGAAAATTTCACCTTGATGCTTTAAATATTCCAAAAATGCTTCGCATCCCTCTTTGATATCCTCATAAGTTTTATCAAAATCTCCTGTATACCATGGATCTGCAATGGCTCTTGAATGATCAGTAAAATCTAGAAGCTTATATACTTTATTTTCAGGGTCTTGTCCGATTATCCTATTTATATTTTTAATATTCCAATCATCCATTCCAATAAGATAATCATATTTTTCGTAATCTGACCTTTTCATTTGAACAGCATATTTGCCTGCTGTGGAAATGTGAAACTGAGCCAGCTTGTTTCTTGTTCCGTGGTGAACCGGGTTGCCAATTTCCTCTGTGCTGGTGGCAGCAGAAGAAACGAAAAAATCAGATGCATAGCCGGATTTTACGACTAAGTCTTTAAAAACAAATTCAGCCATGGGGCTGCGGCAGATATTGCCGTGGCAAATAAATAATACTCTAATCATCTATGTAAAACTCCTTGAATTTACTGTATTTCCT